>JGI2160J19893_10000753_pt1 | contig 10620 bp, 8 predicted proteins | sample DeeMarSeWOR28_12_FD_19893 | JGI IMG/M metagenome (IMG submission 19893)
GAGACCCCTGGGAAGTCGTGCTGTCTATCTTGCCATCGTTACAACGGTGACAGCCTTCATGCTCCTGGCCTTCAGCGTGGAAAGTCCCTGGCTGCTTATTTACTACAACGCTGCTTCCCCAAGTCTTTCATCCAATATTTGGTGGCTTTCAACCCTGTACGGTATCATGTCCGGTTGCCTGTTTCTGCGTTTTGCTTTTTTAGTCTCCGGCAGCCAGGGATTGGCATTGACGTTTGGAATTATTGCAGCGGTAACTTCTGTCGGGGCTAACAACAATCTCGGAGGTTTATTTACCCTGGCTTCTGATCCACCCGTCTGGTTCGGGGTCCAACTTCTTATTCTTTTTCTGGCTTCTGCAGTTCTGTCAGGAACGGCAGTCATTATTATTTTTACAGTGCTTGCCTACAAGTTAAGGCAGCAGAGTATTATCGGCGAAACACACAAGGCCCTCGAGACAGCCGCAACTCTTCTGGCCCTGATGATTGGCATAGTGCTGGTAGTAACGGTTGCCAGGTTCTATACCATGTTTTACAGTGATACACCTGATCCGGGCATAGCGGCTGCCAGGGCCATGATAAAAGGTCCCCTAGCCGTTAACTTCTGGGGTTTTGAAATTTTTACAGGTCTCCTCCTGCCGCTGGCTCTGTTGCTGATAATTAAGACAAAATCTATCTGGGCCATGACCTTGGCCTCCTGCATGGCCCTGGTCGGGGCCTTTGTCCAAAGGTTTGATCTGGTCTACAGTGCACAGATAGTGCCGAAGTTTAGCGGCTGGAATGACCTGCCGCAGTATCTTCCTTACTTTCCGAGCGGTACCGAGCTTATCGTCGTCATCGGAGCGTTTGCATTGGTTGGTTTTGGCTTTCTGCTGGGAGAGAGGTTTGTCGGAAAGCTTTTCCGCCTTTATTAGCAGAATTCCTCCTGCTTTTTTTTCTCATCATTGATTTGTTTCAGGTGGCTTAGAGGGATTTGCCTTGTCGCCCAACTGGGCACTGTCCCAGCCATCCCTGTAACCCTTACGGTATAGTTTCCGAAGAAGTAAATTGTCGGTTTTGGGCTCCGGTACCTTCTCCAAACCCTTGGCTTTCCGGACACCATGGGTGTAGCCAAGCTCATAATATGCTTTCTGCTGTTCCTGCTCTGTTGAAACGCCATACATGAATGAACCGATGCAGTTTTTAATTATTGTGACTGTAATAAGCAAAATAATAACCGCGGTAATTCTTATACCCCATTTAGTATGTGGTGGAATTTCCGGTTTTTTTTTCATGGGAGACAGAATAGCTAATTAAAATTTCATCATGCTGGCAGGGTAACAATAATTTAATGAACGAATAATTTTAGCCGCTGGGTCACGATACATCCAGGTCATGTATTCCTATGATACTGAAGCCTGAATTTTTTTAAAAAACTGGCTCCGGCATCAACCTGGATTCATAAAAAAATATTTGATGATATTTGCAATACTTGTCTGCGAAACAATTTTTTCCCGAGGCAGACAATCCTTACCAGAATTGTTGCCAGTAAGAAAGCACAAATGGTAAAAGTTTTTTATAAAGTAGGAATCAATCCGAATTTATCTTCAGGATAACTGCAAGTAGAGTGTCTGGCAGTAAATAAAGTTTTTCTAATAAATTGATAAACATCTATTGTAAATTCAGCCAGATTTTGATAATGGGCATTTTTACCTATTTTGTTATTTTTTCTGTGAGCCTGGGATTGCGTGTCATTCATAATTCTAAACGTAATACCACAATGTAGTAACTTGATAAAATACTTGCAAAATTTGCCAATTGCTTATAAAGATAAGGCTTCATTTTACAGTAATAACAAAGTGTTATTTGGGCTTGCTATTCCTTTGATAATCAACTACTGACAGTATGAATCCTATTTATTGTCGAATAATTTTACACTCATCTTCACAAAGTCACCGATGTAGCATACTGCTTTTTTTTCCGGTTCCTCAGTATATTTATCGAGTAAAGAATATTGAACCGCCTATATTTTAAAGAGATAGCAGTTTGCATGGGAGAGACACAGCTGAGCCGATAAGTTAATGCTTAACAACAATAGAATCAGGAGGTCTTCAACACCATGAAAAAAAAGACTTGCTTCGTAGTTGGTGTCTTTTTCGTTTTTATTGGCTCCTGCCTAATTTCAGCCCCTGCTGTTGCGATTGAGAATGACGAATGCATGGAATGTCACAGCGACGACACTCTTGAACGCGCGGAGTCCGAAGGCATGAAAGAGGACCTATTTATTGATTATAATAAATTCAAATACTCGGTGCATAATGTAAACGGTATTACCTGTGTAGACTGCCACGCGGATATTGAGGAGCTTAACTGGGACAATGACGTGCCCCATCCGACATCCCTGGATATGGTGGATTGTGACGGCTGCCACGAAGATGAGGGTGAAGCATACCTTGACAGTGTTCATAAAAAAGCAGGAGGAAAGGGAATAACCATTCCCTGTTATGCCTGTCATGGATACCATTTCGTCACCCATCTGGAAGCGGATTCAGTCTTCGAGCGGGAAAACAAGTTCTGCCTGAGATGCCATAATCCGGATCACTTTCATGATTGGCTGCCGCAGAAACAAACCCATTTTGAATTTGTTGAATGTGCTGTCTGCCATGCCCCGGATTCCCCACGCTACATTTCACTGCGGTTTTTCGACCTCATTTCCAACAAGTTTTTAAGTGCAACAGAACTGCTCGCAGCATTGGATACGGATTATGATACTTTTATGGAAATGCTGGATACGGACAAGGATAATATCATCAGCCTGCAGGAGTTGGAAGACATGGTCCTGCTGCTGCGCCAGAAGGAAATCCGCGGTACTTTTCATGGAGAGCTGGTATTGGAATTGGTACCCAGTGTACATCATATAAACAGGGGAGGGGCCAACAGGGATTGTGAACAGTGCCATAATCCCCAATCACCGTTTTTTGAGGAGGTTTATATAGCCCTCAACAAAGAAGACGGCACAAGAGAGCGCCATAAGGTCGAACGCCTTGTGCTCGAAAGTTATTATGTGAATCATTTTTATGCTATTGGGGGCACCAGGGTAAGGTATCTGGACAAGATAGGCCTGGTCCTCATTTTTGGTGGATTGGCCGTGGTCGCGGCGCATCTCCTGGCAAGGATCGTTACAGCACCAATCCGCAGAAAAAGAAAAGAAAAGAAAAACGAATTTTCAATATAAGGAGAATCTACATGGCAGACAATAAGTTGATGTATGTTCATCCTGCTCCTGTCAGGCTTTGGCATTGGATCAATGCGATTGGCTTTGTCATCCTTATCCTGACGGGCATCCAGATACGCTTTGCTGAAATAGTGAACTGGTTTTCCCTGGAAATAGCGATAGAGCTGCATAATTATGTCGGTTTCGTGGTTATTGCCGCCTACGGCCTCTGGGTTTCCTTTTATTTTGGCACTATGAAAATTAAGCTCTATTTTCCCAATCCGCGAGTCTTTGTGCCAAAAGCTATAAAACAGATACAATATTATGGTCTAGGTATTTTCAGGGGCGATCCCAATCCCCACCACATGACCCCTGACAATAAATTCAATGCTCTGCAGCAAAACGCGTATCTTGGTATCATGTTTGTCTTTCTGCCGGCCCAGATGGTAACAGGACTTTTTCTCTGGCGGGTCAAGAGGTTTGAAAACTTTATAGAACTTATCGGCGGCATAAAAATTGTGTCCTCCATCCACGTTCTGCTCTTTTTCTTCTTTACTGCTTTTATTTTTGTACATGCATATCTTGCAACACTCGGACACACACCTCTGGCACATTTCAAGGCCATGTTCACCGGATATGAAGAGCAGCACGAATCCGAATCCATGGATGAAGCTCCTCAATTGTAATAAGTAACAAGAATCCTTTAAAAAAGTTTCCGACCTACAAAAGCAGAGCTGCAGAGAGCTCTGCTTTTTATATTTGCGTTGTGTGTTTAAACATATTTTTTGCTCGTCACGAGATGTATACTGGCAGAAAAATCTGCGATAGAATACATTCATCCATGTAAAAAAATACAGGCAGGACAGTAGGCACTCATCGGCTCAACTTTCCGTTATTGTCTGAAATGGTATTTTGCACCTGCAAAGCTGTCTGCAGCAAATGACAATTAATAACCACCTGGAAAAGATACATGTTTGGCTTATTCCGTAAAAAAAGAGATGTACCTGAAAAAACAGAACCCAAAGCATTAACTGCAGCGGAAAGGCGCATCTATATAATTGATTTTGACCGGACCATCACCATTATGCATACCGGAGCTGTTGCTTATGGAAGCGAACTTGACGCCACCTTTATCCTGAAGAACGTTAAAAAGGGGTTTGCAGATTTTGTCCGCAGGGTTAACAATAGCGGGCATGTCATCTATATTGCCTCATACAGTGATGATGCCAATGCAGGCCTGGTCGATGGAGAAGCTCTGTCAGGTCATGACCTCATAAAATATTATATGGATCTTATTTTCGGCCCTGACCAGATTATTTTTACAGCACCCCAAAAAAACTCCGAGGGTGAAACTGTCTCGCCCGGCAATATTATTGCCAGCAACAGCCAGGACTACAAACAGTATCATCTAGGAATGATCCTGGAACAGGAAGGACTCAACCAGGACAGTCCTGACGACATGAAGCGCATCCATCTTATTGAGGACGATGAAGATGTGGTTCGATTTTTCATGGAAAAGGGGTGTACCATAATTGTACCTTTTTCCGCTTCCAGGTCAGCTGATACTGCTGCAACAAAAACACTGTTCACGTCGTACATGCCTGAATCCTTTATGGCATGACCCCAAAAGAGGCCATAATGCAAAACCTGACAGCGGAGCGGCCTTATACGATTTTACAGCAAGCTGAACTTGTTGCACTGCGACCTGAGTTCACCATGGGTGATGATGAGAAAATAGCTGCAGCAAGGGCAAGCCTGGCAAAGGTGCTTGACGATTTTCTGGAGGCCGGAAAAATCCCTGCAGAATGCATCGAGGTGATTGATGGCTTTTTGTTTATTTTTAATGGACCGCAATTTTCCCAGTGGCACAGGTTAAACTGGTGGGAGCAGCGTCAGCAGATAGGGGCGATAAAAGACAGTCAGATTTATATTGATAGGGCGCAGCAACTGCTGCAGCAATCATATCTGGCTTCCTACTCAGGATACTCTGATGTCTTGGTGGCAAAAAGTACTGCGCAGGAAGTAAAACATGCCTGGATGCGAAAACGGCTGGTGCTGCAGGAGTGTTACTGGAATGCCATCGACAGCATTTCGCACGCCGCCTATTTTAAAAAAAAATATGATAGCCAGTTACCGGCGCTCTGTGACCTGCTCTGCAAGGTAGATGATAGAAATGGCAGAGAGATAGAGATTTTTCTGGGCATAGACAACGGAACCGGTTTTCTTTATAAGAAAAAAAGTCGTGATTCTGCCTTGTTCCAGTTGCTCTACAAGATTTTAAAGCTTTTCTTGAAAAGTGGTGTTTTTTATATCGGTGGGTTGGAGTTGGGGCTGCTGGAAACCGAAGCCAGACTTTCCTGTCATGGTTCCGGAGCAGTTGTCTATCAGGGGTGGTAACGTTACAGATAAAATTGCCGGCAATCAAACATGAAGTGCCTGGCCGGTATACCCTCCGGCCCTGGTTGTTTCAGGATGATCAAGCGGCAGCTTTCGGCAGCGGAAATCTCGTAGTGACACGGGTATACTGTCCTTCAATACTCTCAATAATAAGTTTGCCGTCATGGTCGGTAATAATCCCGTGGCTGATCGCAAGCCCAAGGCCCGTTCCCTGGCCGGCTGGTTTGGTAGTAAAGAAGGGGTTTATTACCTTATCGATGATCTGGGCAGGTATGCCGACACCGGTGTCATGAAAAATGATATCAATAACAGACTCATCATTGAGTTCTTTGTGTACTGCTGAAATGATCAGTTTTTTCTCAGGATTTGCGCGGGAGTATTTCTGGTTTAAAGCATAGCGCGCATTATTGATAATATTAATAAAAACCTGCATGATCTGCTGAAAATTCGCAAAAATAGGCGGCAGGGTATCCGAAACATCCACTTCCAGGGTAATACCATCTTTCAAAATCTGGGTGTCTGTAAGGGTAAAAGTTTCGCTGATCACTTCATTGACCATTACCAGAGTCTTGCCACGTCCACTTTCACGGGCAAATGAGAGAAGACTTTTGACGATGTTGCTTACCCGGTCTCCTTCATTGATTATTCTGAAAAGAAGTTCTTCGGTCAGAGGTTCTTCCTGTTCCAGTTCATCAATAAGGATCTGAGTAAAATTGATTATACTGTTCAAGGGATTATTAATCTCATGGGCGACTCCGGCAGCGAGTTCACCTAGGGAAGACATGTGACCGGCCCGCATCGCTTCGGTTTGTACGGTAATATCCTGGGCCATAAATACTACTCCCTGAAAATCATCGACATCATTGCGAATCACCGAAGCTGAAAAAAGGACTCGAATTTTTCTGCCATCTTTTGCCTGATAAATGGTTTCCCCGGTACCGCCGAAATCATCCAGGGATTCGGAACTGAAACCCAGTTCCTCAAAATAATCCTTGGCAAAAATGAGCGACATCGGTTTATCAAGAAGTTCCTGTTCAGCATATCCCAGAAGATCGCAAGTCGCTTTATTTACATTCTTGATATAGGCATTCCGATCAACAACGACCAGAGAGTTGAGCATGGAATGAATGATATTGTCTGTATAAGCCTTGGCTGACAGAAGATCATTGCGGAATTTTTTCAGATCAAGGGTCATGTGATTAAATGAATCGGCCAGGCTTCCGACTTCATCTTTAGTCTTGACATCGATCATGAAACTTAAATTTCCTTCTGCAACATTCCGGGTACCCTCAACTATTTTGCTGATTGGTCGATGGACCATAAAAAAAACAAACAGAAAAGAGATGATGCATATAACAAGTATGGTTGCCAGTACATACCATAAGAAATGCTTTTCATATTCATGCTGGCTGGCGTCAACCTTATCAAGCTGCATGATAACATCCAGGACTCCCAGTATTTTCTGTTCAGTACTGTGGGCATGGCAATCTGCTGTCACACATGAGTTTTCGCTCTTAATTGGGCTGATCAGGCCGAGAACGTGATCACCGTCTTGGTTGATATAATCCCGGGTCCTCTTCAGAATGGAAACTTCACCGGCCGGCTGTTTCGAATCACCANTGTGGCAGACATTACAGGCATCAGCGTGCATATTCACCAGGGTGTTGACTTCGGCCTGCTCTGTGGAAAAAGTGATCTCTCCTTCCTTGTTGTAAATCCTGATTTTCTGGATTCCTGGTTCCCGGGCTATGCGGTCGATAATGCGGTAAACACCATCTCTTTCATTCGTGAGCATGGAGTAATTGGTGCTGCGCTTGATAATATCGCTGACCTGATCCGCATTTTGGTATACCCCCATCATCATGTGACGTCTGTACATCCGAAGGTTCAGTATACCAATCAAACTGAAAGTGATGATCAGGGATAAGCTGAGATAGACAACCAGTTTTGGTCCAAGTCCTATCCTGTAGCGTTCCATTTTCTACCTTAACTTAATTTGTTTCTGTGTAGTTCCATGCATATTTACTCTATATACCATACTTGGTAATGAGTTCGCCAAGTTTGTAAGGAAGGAAAAAATATGCCCGCACTGCTAAAGCAGCAAAATAAAAATAACATTACATTGTCTATTCAACATGTGATCAAAATATAAAATAACATGTGTAAAGCCAAAGATTGTGGAACCATGAAAACTTTTTATGGAATATGTTTTTTTAAAAAAATACAGCAATGTGTCTAGTCACAAACTGATGTTTAAAGGATAGATCTGGCCGATATTAACGGTCATGGGTATTGTCTCAATGCAGATGATTCTGGTGGATGATTTTTGCTTCCAGATGGTTATTATTTTTTTCAGCCTTTGGCAGCAGTATGTGAAAAGTTGTACCATCACGATCACTGTCAAACGAGACNCAGCCNCCATGNTTCTGGACNATGCCAGCTACNGCNGCCAGCCCCAGGCCGCGGCCCAGTGTTTTAGTCGTATAAAAAGGTTCAAAGATCTGNGTTGAAATTTCAGCAGGGATTTTAGGGCCGGTATTGGTGATATCCANCANTATATAATCCCCTTTNGGATGAACATTATTAAAGGAGCACTCCCAATTTTCATCTTTGATGATGTTTCTGGTTGCCACCGTCAGAGTTCCACCTGTCTCCCCCATGGCCTCAAAGGCGTTGGTGAAAATATTAACCAGCATTTGTTTCATCTGGTTTGGATCACCCATAATAGGCCAGAGGTCTTTTGCCATCCTAGGGGAAATCTTGATCTTTGTCGCAGCTCCCGTATGGGAGAATTTCAGCGTTTGCATAATCAGGGGATTAAGGACAAATTTCTCAAGCCTGTAGGTTCCACCTTTGGCATAGGCCAGAAGCTGGGTAGTAAGATCGCTCATACGATGTGCAGCACTCCCGATAGCTTCTACAATACCACATTCATCTTCCTTGGGGGCATTTCCCATTTGCAGCAGATCAACATTGCCGATCACGGTACCAAGCAGATTATTGAAATCATGGGCAATCCCTTTGGCAATCAGGGCAATTGACTGGTCCTTCTGTTGCTGGAACAGGCGGGCCCTGAATTCTTTTTCCTCTTCCTCCAGGCGCAGTTTCTCTGTAATATCACGCCCTACTTCGATAATACCGCTGACCTCTCCGTTTGCATCTATAATGGGGGAGGCTCCGATTTCAACAGCATATTCAGTGCCGTTGGACCGCTTATGTTTATGTATAAGCGTGACCGGTTTTTTTGTTTCCATTACATATTTCAGAGGACAGGGATGTTGTTCCCCATGACATGGCTCGTTAACATGGTGAGAGATTGTGTAGCAGAAATTTGAATCTGCCAGTGGCAGATCAACCGCATGCAGCTTGCTTGCCGCCTTGTTGATAAGCCGTATGCGGTAGTCCTTATCAATGACCATGATGGATTCCGTTACACCGTCTATGATTGACTGGAGAAAAGATCTGGTTGCTTCAAGTTCATTTTGCACCTTTTTTAATTCAGTAATGTTATGGGCAACCCTGACGGAGCCAATATAGTTACCCCTGTCATCATGGAGCGGTGAGATGCTGACCAGGTAATTTCCCCTTGGACGCTCTTCGTAAATTTCAACAGATTGTCCCTCAGTATAAGCAGCGATGGATTCCGAGGATTTAAATTCTTCAGGATTCCCATTGCCATGCACGAGAAGGTGAAAATCTTTGCCGATAAGTTCTTCCGGTGATGAGTTGAGGTATTCTGCCATATTTTTATTGACCCGCAGGATTCTGTTCCTGCTGTCAAGTATTGTGATCATATCGGGAACTGTATTGAATGTCTGCTCCCATTCCATTTTGGCCCGGGCGAGTTCTTCCTCCGCCAATTTGCGTTCTGTTAATATCACGGGCTATGATCTGAAGAGCGGTCTTATCATCAAAAGAAATTGTTTTTTCTGATACCTCGATGGCGATTCTGCTGCCGTCTTTTAAAAACCCGGTTGTCTCATAACGTGTTTCATGCAGGCTGTTTTTCGGGTTATTGCTAGGCAAAGAAATATATTCTTGGAAGGGCCTTACCGGTTGAAGAAGAAAATCCATGTTTCTGTCAAGCAGTTCATCGTAAGCAAAACCGAAAATTTCAGGAAAAGCCTTGTTGATCCATTTTATCTTTCCATCAATTACTACAGCAACACCATCAGCAATCTCTTCGGATAAATTGCGGAATTTCTTCTCACTTTCAATAAGAGAATCCTCAATTTCCATGCGTTTTTCAAAATCCTGTTTCATGTAGATGGAGAAGATATACAGAGAAAAAATGGGAAATATNAAAAAAAGAAAAGCAGGGGGAAAAAGAATTTCGGCAAAATACTCGAAGCGATCAAAGTAATTTGTTATTCCACCATGTTTGAGTACATTCGATATCCCAACAAGAAAATAGATAAGCAGGAACAGGGAAAGGAATATCCTTGATGGGTGGCCCATAAGGTTTTTTTGAATACGAAAAGCCAGGACAAGGGCCAGTCCGAAACCAATGGTAGAAAAGATATGGAAAATAAAGGTCAGTTCCACTTAAGGAGTATCCTTCGGGATTACGATATCCATCATCGGGCAATTAGCCTCATCCGAGCAGCAGATATATTTTTACTGAAAATAGTATGTTATCCTGTAAAAATGTATGCAATCAATAGACCAGGAAGCTAAAAATTGCAAAGCAAAACTGGATAATTATTCAGCTATATGGCATGTGGAATTTTCTGTGATTATAATATCGTTAATCCAATTGTTTTCTCTATCCGGTAGCGAGATGTCAGTTACTGGATATAATTTTATTGCAAACGAACAGTTAAAAATTAACCCTTATATTTCAATATGTTAATGGGCCATATATAAAAGGACGAGAATTTTATCTGAACGGGAAACATAAAATGTTGATGAGTTTTCAAAGGGTTGCAAGCATCTGGAAGAGAAGAGTCTGATTGAATGCCCATTCAGAAAATTGTCTTTTTGCTTGCAATTTGAGAAAATAACCGTATATTCGGTTTGCCACACAAGTGTTGC
>JGI2160J19893_10000759_pt1 | contig 10558 bp, 8 predicted proteins | sample DeeMarSeWOR28_12_FD_19893 | JGI IMG/M metagenome (IMG submission 19893)
AACCTGCTTTTCCGCTCAGAAAAAGATCATCACGACCTGAAAATTATTCTCTGGGAAGATGAGGAGCAAAATACCTTGCGGGAAACAATTGCTGTATCAAGTGAAGTACAATCCGTTCTGGTCCTAATCGGGCCTGAAGGGGGATTCAGCTCTGGCGAGGTTGCTGCTGCAATTGCCGCAGGTTTTAAGCCGGCAACCCTGGGCAGCAGAATTTTAAGGGCTGAAACAGCCGCGATTGCAGCTGTTGTCATTCTCCAGCATGAATTGGGCAACCTGGCCTAGCGCCCAAATGGTGAATACGGGTGATAATTAATTATTTAACTGTGCAAAATGTCAGAAGCATAAAATCACAAGGGGTCCATTACATTAGGCCCCTTGTGATTTTTTCAGTGCTGAACAAGAACAGCGAGTACATTCCCCTTAGCTTGCAGCGGGGAAGTTCAACTATTTCATAGAAACATTATCCTTGTTGTTTTTTCCTGCTGCCTGCTTTTCCCGCATCGGGTCACCATTGTAGCCCAGCTTCTGCCAGTCAAGACGGCCTTTATCGCCATGGCAGTCCAGACACCCCAGAGCTTTATCAGCCGGGGTGACCATATGGTTAAGGCGCCAGTACATTTCAGTGGGAGCAAAACCGTACTCACCGCTATATGCAAGCCCGGATACTTTCATGCCCTCTGCTGCCGCCTTATCCCAGTCGAAATTTACCCAATAGGCGTCAGGATCTTTTTTTGAGCCAAACAGCTTGGGGGTGATGAAATATTTATTCTGCTTGTCATAGATCTGTTTCCCGGTATGCACTTTAAATGGATAGATCTTTGCAGAACTGTCAGTAATATCACCCAGGGGATAGCTCAGTTTGGTAACCCGAGCTGGATCCATCTTGTCGCCAAGAAGGTAGGATCCTGCTTTGCCGTTATACCATGCATACGTCGGGGTTACATTTTTGCCCCAGACAAAACTTCCCTTGTTCTTGTGATACGTTGGCATGCCGTATTCATCCTTCGGCGGGTCCTGGATATCTTCACCGGCGGCAGACCAGTCCCAGGAAAGCTTTGTCGGCATTTCCTTGGCAATGGAAGGGATATGGCAGGTCTGGCAGGCAACACGTACCATATGGTCATTCAGCAGAGATTCCCTATGGGGTTTTGTATCATGACAGTCTGTGCAGGACAGATGATTCTCGCCGCGCGGCGAGACGACCATGGCATTGCCCTTGATCCGGTGCTTTTCTGCGGTATGGCAGGCCTGACAGGTAAAATTCTGGCCATCACCACCCATGTGAACATCATGTTCCCTGGCAGGAGACACCATGGATGAATCGATATCACCATGTTTAACATTATTGCCGCCGCCGCCGAATCCGTGACAAACGACACAATTATTTCTGGTTGGCGTCCCGACGTTCCGGGCCACTGCTAAAAGATCGACAGGTTTTTTATCAAATTTCTCGTTGCCGGTATATCCGGCGGGCATACCAGCTGCCGGACCGGGTTTTTTATATTTCCCTGTGGTATCATGACAGACGAGACAGTCAATTTTGCTGCTATCTGAAAAATCAAAATTTGCATCTTTCCAGCCATATCCGATGTGGCAACTGGTGCAGCGGGCCCAGTTCCCGTTAATGGAAATACAAAAGTTATTGACTGCATTCAACTTGCCCCGGTCTATCTGGCCCTGCTGGTCATAATCCTGTTTGAGTTTCCAGGTCCAGTGGCTGGTCTGCATGATATCATGGGCTGCATCCTCATGACACTCGAGACATTTCTTGGTGACCTCCATTGGAGTTGAGAATGGTCCTGCTATTTCCTGGTGTTCTGCTGTTGCCTGAGCCAGTGCTCCTGCTCCGAAGCTTGTTACGGCCAGAGCTGCTGCAATAATAATTTTTCTGTTCATTGTTTATCAGTCTCCTTGTTGCTTATTGGGTTAATAATAAAAAGGCCACTATGTTATAAAACCTAAACCTTCAGTTATTCTTGGTGCAGCAGACCGTAATCAGCAATCCCTGTGCCAAAGGGGATCACCTTCCGGCAGAAAGACGCTAATATGCTTAAATTATTCAGGATTAAATACTTTATTGTCAATTAGCCAAATTCTACTATTGTTTATATAATTAACATGCGTTAACATTAAAATTAACTTATTAACACAAATTAACACTTGTCTGCATTTATAACTGGTGCACAGGTAACTATATTCTTTGAAGAACCACAGGAAAACAATGGACAGCCGCTAGCCCCGGTGACATAGGCCAGTGGCAGAATTATTCAGAAAATTGCAAGGCGATATCGGGGCTAGCATGTTTTAAAAATATAAATTTTGGTCCTATCAGCACCGACTTTATTGATTCCGGTCTGGATTTTGCAAAACAGTTTCTGGACTATATTCATGCCAAATTATAACGCGCAGTTTCAGGAGAAAATATGCTGGAAAAAATATACGGTAAATATTGGCAGACTGTGATTGACACAATGCTGGAAGGGTTAATGCTCGTTGATCCTGACGGAAAAATTATTTTTGTCAATCGGGCCTTTGAGCAGCTTTCCGGTTACAGCAAAGAGGAAGTGGAAGGCCAGACCTGTGAAATCCTTGGCTGTGATACCTGCTTTGGCACCAGAAAGGAAGGCAAGGATAAATATTGCGCCCTGTTCAAAGAGGGAAAGGTGCGGCGNCGCAAATGTATTTTTCAGAAAAAAGACGGCGGAGAGCTTCATGTCCTGAAAAATGCTGCCCTGATAAGGGATAAAACCGGAAAGGTTGTAGGCGGCGTAGAAAACCTGACAGACCTCAGCCCCATCGTTGAAAAGGAAGAGGTCATACTGAGCCTCAGGAAACAATTGAGCAACGAGGACGGTTTCCATGGGATGCTGGGTAAATCTGCGGCCATGAAGAAAGTTTTTGATCTTATTGAAAGTGCTGCGCCATCAGAAGCACCAGTAGTGATCTATGGTGAATCTGGAACCGGAAAGGAACTGGCGGCGGCGGCTATTCATTACCTGAGTGGGAGGGGTGACGGCCCCTTTGTTAAAGTAAACTGTGCGGCCCTGAATGAAAATCTTCTGGAAAGCGAGTTATTCGGACACGTCAAGGGGGCCTTTACCGGCGCCGACAGAACAAGAGTCGGCCGCTTTGAGGCTGCAAATGCCGGAGCCATATTTCTTGATGAAATAGGTGACCTGCCTCTCACCACACAGACAAAGCTGCTCAGGGTCCTGCAGGAAAAGGAATTCGAAAGGGTTGGGGATAACCGGCCTATTGCGACGGATGTCAGGATCCTGGCTGCCACCAACAAGGATTTGAACAGACTCATGCAGGAAGATCTTTTCCGGGAAGACCTCTACTACAGGATTAATGTCATCCCTATTTATCTCCCGCCTCTACGGGACAGGCGTGATGACATCCCGCTGCTTACCGATACCTTTATCCACAGGATGAGATTGAAAACAGAAAAGGCCATTGCCGGTATTGCCAAAGATGCGCTGGAGGTATTCATGCAATACGGCTGGCCGGGAAATATCAGGGAACTGATCAACGTTATCGAATATGCTTTTGTTCTCTGTCCGCAGGGGGAAATTTCCATATCTCACCTGCCGGCCCAGTTGCTCGGACACAATCCGATGCATATTCAACAGGTGTCAAAAACCTGGGGAAAAAGCCAAAAAGGTGATGAACGGCAGGAGCTTATCAAAGCCCTGCAGGCAACGGATGGCAACAAGTCGGAAGCAGCAAGAAGGTTGGGTGTCAGCCGGGTAACTCTTTGGAAGCGCATCAAAAAATATGGCATTCAGGTAGATAAACAGATCCGGGATTAACTGATTTTATTAAGCTCTAACCTAAGTCCGAGATACCTTCCAGGCGGGTACGTGCTGATCTATGGTTCACCCAGTCTCACCTGTCGATCCTTTTCCAAAAGTGGCTGCCGGATTTTTGTCTTTTTGCTTTATATTATTGATCTGTTATCCTGCAGAGTAACTTTAAGCAGCTGAGAATATGAATTTCGGCAAATTTTCCCGGTAATTTGGCAAAAACTATGCGCGCAGTCGTTCAACTCGTTAAAAAGGCATCGGTATCGGTCAATAACACTGTTATATCTGAGATTGGCCGGGGTCTGCTGGTCTTTCTCGGTGTCAGGAAAAATGACACGCCCAATGATGCCAAAATGCTGGCTGAAAAAATTGTCCATCTGAGAATTTTTCCCGACCAGGAAAAACTGATGAATCTCTCGGTCCTCGATGTTGAGGGACAAATGCTCATCGTTTCACAATTTACCCTTTACGGCGACTGCAGAAAAGGCAGGCGTCCCTCCTATTCAGCTGCGGCACCTCCTGATCAGGCAGAAGAACTCTACGAACTATTTATCCGGGAAACAACCAAACGGGGAGTCCCTGTTGCCTCTGGGAAATTTCAGGCCATGATGTATGTAGCGCTTATCAACGATGGGCCTGTGACCCTTCTCCTGGATTCTGAAAAATCTTTTTAATGAGACCTTTGAATACTTGTCTTTTGAATTGATCTCTGTGGCATGCTCAAAATTTTGTCCTCAGAGGCAAACGGAACGTCGTGTGGACTCCGATATTACACATATGGTTCATTCTGTATTGGACTTGTTGACGCTGATCCGTTCGACAATCTTCCGGTAATATTCCTCCTGACCTTCAATGTTAGCAGCATCACCCTTCATTGTATTCAACTTCAGCACCAGGAAGTTTAACTTTTTTATCTGTTTTACCCTGATACGTTCATCTTCACAGTTGGCCAGCAAATCTTCAATCTGCTGGATTTCTTTTTTGGTCTCGATTTCCGGCGGCAGATAGCCCGCATTTTTCAAAATCTTATAGGCCATACGCAATTCCACCGGCACCATGTTATCATTGGTCATTGGCAGGGGCCTGTTGCGCCATGATTCATTATCAAGTTGTCCCTTCTGGAGGGCCTCGCTGATCTTGCGCTCTGCAATAAGTCGGATTGCTTCAAGCATGAATATATTTTAACTGCTCGTTTTCTATTTTACTGTCGTGATTTTTATACATACAATCTGGTTGCTAATGATTATTATACATATCAGAATGATATAAGAATAAAATTATACCAGATATTTCATGCGGTTCATAAAATGAAATTAAGCATTATCAAATTTTTAATATTGTTCGGGGTTTTCCTGACAGCAAAAGGGGTGGCGGCCGATACGATCTATACCTGGATCGATAAAAATGGCGTGCGCCATATGACAAATATACCTCCGGTCCAATCCTCGGAAAAGCTTGACGTTATAAAACTAGAACCTCTTCCGGTACCGGAAGAGCCTGAAGTACAATATGTTCAGCCGGAAGAGTCACCCGCACCAGAAGAGGAAACTGATGTTGTCATTTCAAATAACCATGTGATCGTTCCGGTCCTGCTCTCGTATGGAGACAGACAGGTTAATGCCAGGTTGCTGCTGGACACAGGGTCCACAAACATTACTCTGCACAAGGATATTGCCCGGAAACTCCTGATCAGGAAGCCACAGAAAGGTTCCATCAGGGTAGCAGGGGGGGATACTATTGATGCTGAAGCGTTCAGGCTCGATGCAGTTACAGTTGGACCGCACACGAAAAGAAACCTTGTAGCCGGTATAATAGAACACCGGGGAACCGATGTTGCTTTCGATGGTCTGCTCGGCATGAATTTTCTCAAAGACTATAAATATACCATTGACTTTAAAGGTAAGGTTCTCCGCTGGTATAAATAAATGGCAGGCTTACTTGTCATACCTTTTCTGTTGCATCCTGGTCCAGTCCTTAAAATTCTCTTTTATTCAAACGTTATATAGCCTTATCATATAACCTTTTGCACTGGAGGCTTACATAGAGTATTATCCGGTGCCATTGCGATATTAGGAATAAATACCTATTTTATTTATCACTGATTATTGAAGGAGAAAACATTGCGAGTAGCGGTTGTAAAAAATATTCTGGATGCCAACAGCAGAATTGCCCAGGAAAACAGAAGCCTATTTGATGCGCACGGACTCATGGTAATAAACCTGATGAGTTCACCTGGAGCTGGTAAGACCACCTTGCTTGAACAGATGGGAAAACACTTTGCCAACCGGCTCAAAATAGGCGTAATTGAGGGAGACATCCAGACTACCCTGGATGCTGAAAGAGTTGCGGCGGCAGGCCTGGAGGCGGTACAGATTGAAACGGACGGGGCTTGCCATCTTGATGCCAACATGATCCAGAATGCTCTGACGAATATAAATCTTGAAGGGATGGACCTTTTGGTTGTGGAAAATGTCGGCAACCTTGTCTGTCCTGCTGAATTCAATGTTGGCGAAGACCATAAGGTTATGATGCTCAGTGTTACAGAGGGTGATGACAAGCCATACAAATACCCGCTCATGTTCAGGGAATCCAGCGTCCTTCTCATCAGCAAAGTTGATCTGCTGCCGCATCTTCGCTGCGACATTGAACAAATCAAGGAAGCAGCCAGGTCCATTAATCCTGAATTGATAATTTTTGAGATTTCCGCCTATACCGGACAGGGGCTTGACGATTGGCACAATTGGATACAGGAACAGAGAGCAGCAAAATAATCCGGGCCCGTCTAGAAATCAGCGGCATTATCCAGGGAGTTGGTTTCAGGCCTTTTATATACAAGCTTGCCAGGAATCAAGGGCTGAACGGTTATGTAGCCAATACTGCAGCCGGCGTTACCATTGAAATAGACGGCAGCGAGCAAAAAATTGAAGATTGTATCAAAGCCATTACGGATGAAAAACCTCCACTGGCACATATCGAAGAATTACAGGTTGTAAAATCAGAGATAGTAGCGGACAGCGCCTATCAGAATTTTCAAATAATTGGCAGCATCTCTGCCGGCAACAAGATTGGCCCCATCACCCCTGACTCCGATGTCTGTGACAACTGCCTTGCCGAGCTTTTTCATCCGGATGACCGTCGCTATCTTTACCCGTTTATTAATTGTACAGACTGCGGCCCTCGCTATACCCTGATTGAAAAAACCCCCTATGACAGACCCCTGACAGCGATGAAAGACTTTGATCTGTGTGTGCGCTGTCAGGCAGAATACAGTGATCCGCTCGATCGTCGTTTTCATGCCCAGGCCACCTGCTGTCCTGATTGCGGCCCTGTAGTTACCCTGAACACACCTGACCGGCAGCCAATCGAAGATCCTGATCCCATTCGCAGGGCTGCCGAACTTTTACAAGTAGGAAAGATTGTGGCCATAAAGGGTATCGGCGGTTTTCANCTTGCAGTCAATGCCGTTGACTATAAAGCAATTGCCAGACTCAGAGAGAGAAAAGGCAGGCCGCACAAGCCACTGGCTGTAATGGCAAAAGACTTCGGCCGGATCAAGACATTTGCAGGTTTTTCTCTTGACGAGCAAAAAGTTTTAAGCGGACGGGCAAAGCCTATTGTCCTTCTGCAGAAACATTTCCCTTTCTCCCTGGCAGAAAATGTTGCACCCGACAACCGCTTTATTGGGGTAATGCTGCCCTACACGCCTATCCATCATCTGCTGTTCCACTACCTTGATTTTCAAGCCCTGGTCATGACCAGCGGCAACCTTTCCGGTTCCCCTGTAGTCAAGGATAATGACGATGCCTTTGCAAAACTTGCAAACATTGCTGACTATTTCCTGCTGCACAACAGACCCATAATTACCCAGGCAGATGATTCGGTTATCCGGCTGGATGGCAGCTACCCTGCATTTTACAGAAGGGCTCGGTCCTTTGTCCCCAAGGTTATCAACCTGAAACAAAATGGGGGTCATACCCTCGCCCTTGGAGCGATTATTAAGAATACCGTCTGCCTGACCAAAGAGAAGGAAGCCTTTGTGAGCCAGCACATAGGTGACCTGGACAATATGGATACCCAGCTGCACCAGAAAAATATCTCCCGACATTTTCAGTCTCTCCTGCGAATTGAACCAGACCTTCTGGTACATGACCTGCATCCGGATTATCCTGGTAGTCGCTATGCCCGAAGCCAGAAAGAACTGCCGACAATCGGTGTCCAGCACCATCATGCCCATGCTGTGAGCTGCATGGCAGAGCATGGACTTGCCGGTCCGGTTATAGCATTGACCCTGGATGGCAACGGCTACGGCCCTGATCATACTATTTGGGGCGGCGAGGTGCTGCTGGCTGACTACCATTCGTATGAGCGGTTAGCCCATTTCGCACCTGTCGAAATGCCGGGCGGTGATGCAGCAATCCGTGAACCATGGCGCATGGCTGTTAGCCACCTTTACAGGGCCTTGGGTCCTGAGTATAAAAAGCTGAACCTGCAAATGGTTCGTAAACACAGGAACAGTATTGATATTATTCAGCAAATGATTGATAAATCCATCAACTCGCCGCTGACCTCAAGCTGCGGAAGACTTTTTGACGCTGTTGCAGCTCTGCTCGGCCTAAGAGACTGTGTCAGTTTTGAAGGGCAAGCTGCAGCTGAACTTGAAATGCTCCTTGAACCGGATGATCACGATCCGGCATTATATCAGTTTGAGAGTATAAAATCCGATGCCGGGCCCTGGCTATTACCTGTGGAACAAATCATCAGAGGAGTGGTACAGGACATTTTGAAAAATATGGATCCGGCCCGGATCAGCAGACGGTTTCACAACACGCTGGCAGCACTATTTACAAAAGTATGCAGGGAAATCAGGGATCAAAATAATATAAACCAAGTTGTCCTTTCCGGCGGTGTTTTCCAGAACTTAAATTTGCAGCAGCAGCTTAAAACAAAGCTTGAGGCCCTTTTTTTTACTGTTTATTCTCATGAACAGCTACCGAGCAATGATGGCTGCATATCTCTGGGTCAGGCCCTTGCCGGCAGGGCGATGTACGAGAGAATAAAAGGTGTGAGAAGTAAGGAGTGAAAAACAATAACTCCCCTGAGAATTAGAAAATAAAAATGGAGGAGATTTTTTGGTTTTTTCCCATTTCACCAAGCCGAGCATCAAAAGTAAAGAGTGGTAAAATGAATATATAAATACAGGATGAATTTTATTTGAAATTTTAACCGGGATTATATAATGGAATGGCTCAATACTTACAGAGACGGCCAGTTAGCAGGAAAGCTTGCTGAGCTGCTCAAAACACAGACAGGGCTGCCGGCTGTCCGGTTCATGGAGGTGTGCGGCACCCATACTGTTTCCATCTGCCGTCATGGGATCAGGGAAATGCTTCCTCCGGCGATTACTCTCACCTCTGGACCCGGCTGCCCTGTCTGTGTTACAGCCACGGCCGATATTGACACCTTCATTAAGGCTGCTGAGATGAGGGGCTCCATAATTACTACTTTTGGAGATCTCCTCAGGGTCCCTGGTTCAAAGTCCTCCCTCCAGGATGCCAGGGCAGAAGGCGCAGACATACGGACCGTATATTCTTCTCTTGATGCACTCCAGATTGCCAGGCAGAATCCAGACCGCCAGGTAATTTTTCTCGGGGTGGGATTTGAAACTACTACGCCGACAGTAGCAGCAGCCATCCTTACTGCTGAGCAGGAAGGACTGCAGAACTTTTCGGTCATATCATCTCACAAGGTAATGCCGCCTGCTTTGGATGCATTGCTGTCAGACCCTGAAATTCAGATAGACGGCCTCATCTGTCCAGGTCATGTCTCTATCATGATTGGCGCCGATGCATATGAGCCTTTTGTGGAACGCTACAAAATTCCTTGCGTAATTGCCGGTTTTGAGCCTGTTGATATATTTAAGGCTGTTGTGATGCTTACCGAACAGGTTCAATCTGGAAAACCTAAAGTTGAAATTGCCTATGACAGGGCTGTTACCAGAGAAGGCAACCAGCAGGCCATGGCCATTATGTACAAGATATTTGAGCCGGCTGATGCCCTCTGGCGAGGCTTGACGGTTATTCCCGCCAGCGGCCTGGAAATCCGTCCGGAGTACGATTATTTCAATGCCAGGAACCGTTTTGACTTAACAGTTGTTGAGGCAAAAGATCCTGCCGGCTGCGCCTGCGGTGATGTTCTAAAATCCATTAAAACACCTCAGGACTGCAAATTGTTCGGAACTGCATGTATGCCGGAACATCCAATCGGCCCCTGTATGGTCTCTGGTGAAGGTGCCTGTGGTGCCTATTATAAATACAGGCAGATGCAGGTGCAGCATAAAGGAGCTGCCCGAAAACCTGATAATTGAAAAAACGAAAAAATGAAATATTTCCAGAATGAATACCTAATTGCAGATTTATATAAAGAAATATGTCATTTGACTATACCGAAATTATTGATTTTCTGCCGGATGCCACTTTTGTGATTGACAGCAGGGGTGTTGTAGTTGCCTGGAACAGGGCTATTGAAGAAATGACCGGCGTTACTGCGGCAGAAATTGTCGGCAAGGGAGATTTTGTTTATGGAGTTCCCTTTTACGGAAAGAAGCGACCAATCTTGATAGATCTGGTAGAAAACCGGAATCCCCAGCTCAGAAAACATTACGACGTCAAGGTGATAGGCAAAAAGACTCTGCATGCCGAAGCATTTGTTGCTTCTGCTTATGGCGGCAAAGGTGCCTATCTATCCGGCCTGGC
>JGI2160J19893_10000765_pt1 | contig 10533 bp, 9 predicted proteins | sample DeeMarSeWOR28_12_FD_19893 | JGI IMG/M metagenome (IMG submission 19893)
TGCAGCTCGTTGATAAAGTGGAGCTGGAGCCCCATGATCAACCCCTGGATATTCTGATAACTGAAAAAAGGATTGTGAACATTTCACGTTAACTAAGGAGTTCTTCCATGCGTAAAACAATAATTCTCAAAAATGATCTGTTTCTGGAACATATCCCGGATTTTAACCATGTCGAGTCCCCGGACCGCCTGCGTATCATCTATGAACAGCTGGAGCAGCAGCCGTTGAGTCAACTGTTCATCTATCCCGGCTTTGAAGCAGCCCCGGTGGAAATTATAGAACTCAACCACACCAAAGAGCATGTAATGCGGGTGGCCGGCACAGCTGGAAAGACCTTCAGCAGCCTGGATCCGGATACCCAGACATCGCCGAAGTCATATGATGCGGCATGTCTTGCCGCAGGAGCAGTCATGGAAGGGATGGAAATGATACTGCGCGGGGAGGCGGACAACGGGTTTGCCCTGGTGCGTCCACCCGGCCACCATGCCGAGTCGGACCGGGCCATGGGTTTTTGCCTTTTTAACAATGTTGCAGTTGGAGCCCGCTATGGCTTGCAAAATCTAGGACTGGAACGCATTGCCATCATCGACTGGGACCTGCATCACGGCAACGGCACTCAGCACAGCTTTTATACCTCGAATGAGGTCCTTTATTTTTCAACCCATGCCTATCCCTATTATCCAGGCTCGGGCAGCCTTGGAGAGGTCGGTGCCGGGGAAGGAGAAGGATATACAGTAAATGTGCCTTTGTCCGGCGGCCATGACGACCGGGCCTTTGCCAAAATATTTCAAGAGCTGATTGTGCCCATAACCAAGGAGTATCGCCCTGATTTTATTATTATTTCAGCAGGATTTGATACATATTTNGCTGATCCCCTTGGTACCATGGCTGTAACTGAACAGGGATACGCCTGTATGACGAAACAGGTCGTTGACCTTGCNTCGGAGATCTGTGGNGGAAAACTTCTGGTTGTCCTGGAGGGTGGCTATAANTTGCGTGGTTTGCGCGACGGGGTTCTTGGTGTCCTGGCAGAGCTGTCAGGTGATCCAGCATGTCCAGGCAAAGTTGACGAGTCCGCGCTGCAGGACATTATTGAGGCCGACAGAGAAGTTCCCGTGGTTGAACAGGTGAGAAATATTGCAAAAAGATACTGGAGCTTGTAAATATACCAGCTTTGATGGCCTTGTATATGTCGTTCTACTAAGGCGTAGCAGGTTCCTGAAATATTCAACATACGAAATGTATGCCTGCGTTTTCACGAAACCGCTACTTCTCGGAGTCTCTTTTCCGGGTCGCTTAGCTGTATAACAACTTTTTACTTAGCCATCATATTTATGAGCAGAATGAAAACAATATAAGAAGCATGAGGATATATCATGAAAATTACCCCGCAGGAAGTTTCCCATGTCGCCGACCTGGCCCGTCTGCACATGTCTCAGGAAGAAATAGATGCTATGGCGAAGCAGCTTGATGATATTCTTACCTATGTAGCCAAGCTCAATGAACTGGATACCGGGTCCATAGTACCGACGACCCATGCCATCTCCATTGTAAATGCCTTTCGTGAAGATGAGGTGAAGCTATCATTGGAGCGGGAAAAAACTCTGGCCAATGCGCCCCAACAGAATAGTGAATCGTTTGTGGTGCCAAAGGTGATTTAAAAAATACCCCTACCAATGAAACACATGGTACCGCTGAGGGCTAATTAGTTAAAAAAATAAGAACAGAAGAGAATGTCATTCTATAGATTAACCATACATGAACTGCGGGAAATGTTGGCCACAGGAAAGGTTTCAGCCGTAGAGCTGACTAGGGATGTGCTTGCCCGCATTGAAAAGGTCGAGGACAAGGTAAAGGCCTATATCACCCTGGATCCCGAGGGAGCAATTGAGCAGGCTGAAGCAGCAGATAAAGTAATCAAAACGGGCACCGGGGGAGAATTGTGCGGCATCCCCCTATCCATAAAGGATGTGCTCTGCACAGAAGGCATGCGTACAACCTGCGGTTCCCGCATGCTTGAAAATTTTGTCCCGCCTTATGATGCTACTGCCATTGCGAAATTGAAACAGGCTGGAGCAGTTCTTTTGGGAAAGGTGTCAATGGACGAATTTGCCATGGGTTCAACATCGGAAAATTGTGCCTTTGGACCTCCGAGAAATCCCTGGAATACAGAGTACATCTGTGGCGGTTCCAGCGGTGGCTCCGCTGCCTCGGTGGCTGCTGATGAGTGTATTGCTTCCCTTGGGACCGACACAGGGGGGTCCATCCGTCAGCCAGCATCTCATTGCGGAGTTGTCGGCATGAAGCCAACCTATGGCAGGGTATCCCGTTACGGTCTGGTGGCTTTTGCTTCCTCACTGGACCAGATAGGTCCTCTGACCAAGGATGTAACAGATTGCGCCCTGATGATGAATGTCCTAAGCGGCTATGATGCAAAAGACTCTACCTCTGTGCAGCAGCGGGTTCCGGACTTTACTAAAGCCCTGAAAGAAGGGTTGAGAGGTATAAAAATCGGCATACCGAAAGAGTATTTTATCAAAGGGCTTGATCCTGAGGTTGAAAAAGCAGTACAGCATTCCATCAACGTCCTGCGTGACGCAGGCGCTGAAACTGTAGAGGTGTCGTTGCCCCATAACGATTATTGTGTTGCTGTCTATTACCTGGTTGCGCCGGCTGAAGCAAGTTCGAACCTGGCACGCTACGATGGCGTGAGATATGGTTTCCGGGACAAGGACAGCGAAACCCTGCTTGATATGTATAAAAACAGCCGGTCAAAGGGCTTCGGCGATGAGGTGAAGCGGCGCATCATCATCGGCACCTATGCCCTGTCATCAGGCTATTATGATGCCTATTATAAAAAGGCATCTCAGGTCAGGACCCAGATTACCGCAGATTTTAAAAAGGTGTTTGAAGTCTGTGATGTGTTGGCATCGCCTGTGACCCCGACGCCCGCCTGGAAGCTGGGTGAAAAAATAGATGATCCGCTGAGCGTATATCTTTCAGATATCTTGACCATTTCCGCCAACCTGGCCGGCATACCTGGTATCTCAGTACCCTGCGGGTTCAGCGGCGCGGGTTTACCCATCGGCCTGCAGATCCAGGGGGCCCACTTCCAGGAGGAGAAGCTGCTGACCGTGGCCTATAACCTTGAACAGCGCTTGCATATTTCTCACCTGCGGACCGAAAATCTATAATCCAGTAAGATAAAAGGAGTGTATGTGAAACTCAAGGTTGCACCACATATCAGTACCCTGGTTCCTTATCCACCTGGAAAACCTATCGAGGAACTGGAGCGGGAATATGGTATTAGCGGTTCCATAAAGCTTGCTTCCAATGAAAATGCCTGGGGCCCTTCCCCCAGGGCAGTGAAAGCAATTAAGGATGCCCTGCCGAATCTGCACCGTTATCCTGACGGCAGTTGTTATTATCTGGCCCAAAGCCTGGCAGGCAAAATAGGGATAAAGCCGGAAGAAATAGTATTTGGCAATGGCTCAAATGAGATTATCGGACTGATGATAACCGCCTTTCTCCAACCCGGCGAGGAAGTTATTACCAGTCATCCAACATTTCTCATGTATCAGAAGCTGGTACAGGTTCAGGGGGGAGTTAACACGGTGGTAGAACTCTCCGAAAACATGAGCCATGATCTCAAAACAATTCTGGGAGCTGTGTCTCCCAAAACCAGGATGATTTTTCTCGACAACCCCAACAATCCCACAGGGACTATTATCTCCAGGGATGATTTCGCCACGTTCATGGAGCAGTTGCCGGAAGAGATCATCGTGGTAATGGATGAGGCCTATTTTGATTTCGTGGCGCCGGAATTGCGAATTGATGTACTGTCATATATCCGGCGCGGCAGGCAGGTGGCAACGCTGCGCACCTTTTCCAAGGCATATGGCCTGTCCGGTCTGCGGTTGGGGTATGGTGTAATGGATGTTGAAATGGCCGGCTATCTCAACCGGGTTCGGCAGCCTTTCAATGTCAACTCCCTGGCCCAGGTGGGTGGTGTGGCTGCATTAGCTGATGATGAACATTACCGGATGACCCTTGAAAAAAGCCGTGCAGGCATAATATGGTTGAGCCGGGAGGTCGCAAAACTTGGCTGTCGTCCCATGGAAACCCATACGAACTTTTTTCTAATTGATGTGAAAGGTGACGGCAGAAAACTCTATGAGCATATGCTGTATCAGGGGGTAATCGTCAGACCCATGCAGGCCTATGGCTATCCGAACTATATCCGAATCACCGTTGGGCGCCGGGATGAAAATGAGCGGTTTATAGGAGCCCTTGCCAAGAGTTTAAAAGAACTGGGCTATGGTTGAAAAAAAAAATATCATTACCATAGACGGACCTTCCGGGGCCGGCAAGAGCACCATCAGTAAATTGCTGGCAGCCAAACTGCATTATACCTACCTTGACACCGGCGCCATGTATCGTGTGGTGGGCTTACAGGTTGAGCGGGCAGGCCTTGACCTGGATGCAGGAAACGGCAGGAAAAAGCTGGCGCAGTTGCTCGAAAGCCTGGACCTGATGCTCGCGCCAGGAGAAGGGAACCAGGAAACCAGGGCTTTTCTGGATGGTGAGGATGTCAGCGATGCTATCAGAACACCTGAAATGGCCATGATCGCCTCGCGGGTCTCCGCAGAGCCCGAAGTGCGCAAAAAACTCACCGAGATGCAGCGCGCAATTGGCAACAATGGTGCAATTGTTGCCGAGGGCCGTGATATGGGCACCATCGTTTTTCCTTATGCAAAGCACAAGTTTTTTTTAGACGCCACCCCCAGGGAGAGGGCCCTGCGTCGCCAGAAGCAACTTCTCGAAAAAGGCCAGAAGGTCAAGTATGAGGAGCTTCTTACCCAGATCAGGAAACGGGATAGGGATGACAGCAGCAGGTCATTGGCACCACTGAAACCGGCAGCCGATGCAATTATCATTGACTCCTCTGAGATGAATATTGATGAAGTTGTTTCTTTTATGCTTGAAGCTGTGACTAAAAGAAACAGGTTATCAACCCCTTAAGTTTAAAAGGTAATTTGCGGCAAGGGTTGTAAAAACCATTGCCTATTTTGCCGATCTGCTGCAGGCTACAGTAATTGAGTAAATTGATGCACCCTAAAGAGAACCGCTTTTTTCCAACAAAATTTCAGCAATCTTGTAGGAAAGTCCTACCAGGCCAAACCAGCCAATAATCAACACAACAGTCATTATCTCGCTCCTCACAAAAATATTGATTTCTAAAAATTCTGTTTCAGTAAATTTCCTTGGCGTTGAAGTCGCTCACCTCACCTGTTGAGAGTTTTTCCCTGTCCATCAAATGCCAGAAATAAGCTATATAACCCAGGACAAATGGCACAGCCAAAGCAATATAGCTCATTGCCGTCAGGGTATAGCGGCTGCTGGAAGCATTGTAGATTGAGAGGGAACTGTTCAGGTCAAAGGCGGAAGGATAAAAGGGCGTACTGTTAAATCCGGCGGTAAAGAAAATTGCCAGTCCGACCAGTACTGTACCAAGTCCGCCAAACCAGATAGAAGCCCTGCTGCGGGAGTAACGACAGGTAAAGACACCAAAGAGCACCAGCACAAGACCGAGCAGCAGCAAACCTAAGGCAGCCGGCATGGCCAGCAGGTTATGCAGATATTTACCTGATTCCATCACAACTTCGCCGGAAATCGGATCAATGGCAAAGCCGTCCATATAAACCAGTTTGGCCAGGACGAACAGGAGGAAGGGCAGACCGACGACAAGATTATTGAATGCTGCCCGACGCAGTCTTTTTTCCATATTTTTCATCATGTCAAGGCGGAAGTCGATATTATTAATCAGGTACATGGCACCCAGGCTCCGGGCCAGAAAGACTAGGAAGAGCCCCAGGGCAACGTTGAAGGGATTGAAAGCCGCCTCTAAGCCGCGAAGCGGATGCTGCCACATGACAAGGTTATAATCATCAAGCTGAAAAAGGGAGCCGGTGAAAAAGGTGCCAACAGCTGCGCCGATCAGCAGAATGCCGACACTTCCGTTTAAAAACAGGAAGAGTTCGTAGATACGTGGGCCAAGCAGATTATCGGGCTTTTTTCTAAATTCAAAACTTACAGCCTGGACAACAAAAGTAAAGAGAATGGCGATCCAGACCCAGTAGGCCCCACCGAAACTTGTGGCATAGAAAAGGGGAAAGGCTGCAAACAGGGCACCGCCAAAGAGTACCAGGGTGGTAAATGTTAACTCCCATTTGCGGCCGATGGAATTGAGTATCAGGCTTTTTTCCAATTCTGTTTTCGCAGCCGAGGAAAGCAAGGTCTGCCCTCCCTGGACAAACGTAAGGAAAAGGAACAGGGATCCGACCACGGAAACAATTATCCACCAGAGCTGCTGCAGCTGTATTAAGTCGAGTTTTCCAAACATGATTTTCTCCTTCAGGGTATATAGAAAAGAAATGTAATTTTTATTCTTCTTCCGGCATGCCCGAAAAGTCTGGGCCGATCTGTATCTGCTTGAACATGATCTTTATCTCAGCAACCAGCAGAATGGTGAAGAGAGCCAGAAAGAGGAAAAATGTCGTCTGCACCGCACCCGCCGTAAGATTTGAACGTGCCACACTAACCGGCAGGAGGTTCTGAATCGTCCAGGGCTGCCGGCCTACTTCCGCCACAATCCATCCTGCCTGGCTGGCCACATAAGCAAGGGGAACAGACAAAAGGCCGAGCCACAGCAGCCATCTCTTTTTGCTTATGGTGTCACTGTAGGCATAAAAAAGAAACAAAAGAAAAATCAGTGGGAAAAGGGTGCCAAGAATCACCATTATATGAAAGCTGTAGAAGGTCAGGGCCACCGGTGGTGCAGCTTCCTCAGGGGTTTTCAGGTAGCCGAATCCCAGATAATCCTTGTAGTTGTTGAAATTGGCCAGGGCAGCATTAGCGCGCTCCGTATCATTTTCTTTTCTGGCATTCTTATATTGGCTCAAAAGTTCAACCGCTATTCTGCCCTGGGCGATTTTTTTATCCACTCCCATTATGTTATGTTCACTGTTGCCATAAATCAGATCATTGATGCCCGGTACAAAGGAGCCTGGTTCACGGTTTGCCAGCAGTGATAGAAGTCCGGGTATTTTTACTTCAAAGAGGAAGGGCGCCTGGCTGTCCCCCGGATTTTTCCTGTTATTAATGATGCCGGCAGCAACAAGACCGGCATTTAGCTCACCGTCGTAAAGCCCTTCAAAGGCGGCAAGCTTCATGGGCTGCACCCGGGCATTGGTATAGGCTGCCTCATCGCCGGTAAAAATAACAAAGGCAGAAGCGAGAAGGCCGAAAACAGAAGCCACGATAATGCTTTTTTTAGCCATGTCCTGGTGCCTTTTTTTGAGCAGAAACCAGGCTGATACGCCGACCACGAATAATGAAGCGAGTTGGAAGCTTGAGGATGTGGCATGGGTGAACTTGCTGATGGCAACGGGCGAGAAGAGCACCTCCCAGAAGTTGGCCATCTCAAAGCGGGCCTTGTCTGGGTTGAAGTCCATGCCGACCGGGTACTGCATCCAACCGTTTGCCACCAAAATCCAGAGGGCCGAAAAGTTCGAACCGACTGCCACCATCCAGGTTGAGAACAAGTGTGTTTTTTTAGAAACACGTTCCCAGCCGAAGAGCATGACCGCGAAAAAAGAGGCCTCCAGAAAGAAGGCGAATATTCCCTCGGCAGCAAGCGGAGCGCCAAAGATGTCGCCCACCATCCAGGAATAGTTTGACCAGTTGGTGCCGAACTGGAACTCCAATATAATGCCTGTAGCCACTCCGATGGCAAAGTTGATGGCAAACAGCATCATCCAGAATTTTGTGATCCTTTTCCACTCCTCCTTGCCGGTTTTAACATAGAGTGTTTCAAAAAAGGCCAAAAGAAATGACAGTCCCAGGGTCAGTGGCACAAAAAGCCAATGGTACATGGCAGTCAGAGCAAACTGCGCCCTGGCCCAATTAACCATAGTAAGATTTAACTGCTCAATCATAACAACCTCCGATATTATTTTTGCGTTGGTATTTGCGTTAAACTGGCAGAGACATGATCAGCTCTTTCCATGTCATTTGTGAAATTTTCATGCAGATAGTCAGGGAAGAAAAAAATCTTGAGGACCCCAAACATTATAAGAAGCTTTATCAGGATAATGGCCCAAAGGGTCCTACCAAGCTTCATACGACGAAAGCCGTCCACATAAAAAGAGACAATCCGTTTTCCAAGTTCGCTCATTTTCATTAGGTTGGCTTTTATGAGAAACCGAACCGACCCCATATTTACAGGTGCTGGATCAAGATCATCAGCCTTTGCCGCAGTAATGATTTTATGATGCATGATATGTTACCAAACAGCTCTTAGTTTATGATCTTTGCGGATACGATCCACTTCCCGTTCAAGTTCTATGCGCCATTCTGCATGGATGCGGGCTGCGGATGGTGCGATAAGTTCCGGCAGGCCGTACACCAGCCTGTCTGAAGCGCTTGACGCCTCAATAACAGCCTCAATGGAACGGGCTCCGAATTTATAGCGGGCCAGAAGAAGTCGCAGCAGCAGGCCGGAGGTTTTACGGGCCGCCTTTTTCCAGTGTGTGTCCATCTGGTGCGCGATAATAAAAGCTCTTTTTAAAAGGATACGATGCAAACACTCCAGCTGCCTTTCAGAGATAGACTCCTGCAGCAGTTCATCATCTATTTCGATGCCGTCAATATCGAGCACGACCCGCAACCGGCTCATGAAATCCGGAATTTTCAGGGTTTTGACCAGTTGTACCGCGTCGTCATCTTTCTGGTTCAAGAGTTCTTCCATTCCGGCCCAGCTTGATTTAACCCCGCCTGCAAAAACAAAAATGGAGCGGCCTATGTAGTAAGGTGTGCCGTGCACAAAGGTGACACCATCCTGCATGGAAGGCAGGAAGTATCGCAGGTAGCCGAATTCGTGGTTATCATAGCGGCAATCGAATTCATCCCAGAAGACTATAGGAACCTTGCCGCGGGCTACCGAGGCCCGGATGGGTTCAATGGCAGAATTTATTTCCTCCGGGCCGTTAAACTGGGTCATGTTGAACTCGAAAAAGTCAAACGGGTTCAGGTCAAATTTATTGGAAATAACCCTGGCAACCTCTTTGACGGAAAAAGATTTTCCTGAACCGGGTGGGCCGAATACCCCTATACAGAGAGGCCGTTGGAATGTTTCTTTCGATACGTAACTGTCCATAACGTTCTGCAGGGTGATGACCGGGTCCAATTCAGCCGGGTCTGTGGTGCGGAGGTTACCGACGTGAAAGATGCGGAATTCTTCAAAGCCTTTCTGCCAGCTGACTTCCTCCTTTAAATGGTGCAGAATATCAAGAATGACCGGCACAGGACCGGACATAAGCTCAATATTTATCTTGCCGGGCCCTAGCGATATAGGAAGTTTTTGCGGAAAAAAAGAGCGCAGTGCCCTTTTTTTATCCACGTTCCATACCTGGCTGGCAACAATTTCTAGGCTCCGTTCAAAGTCGGCAGATGTTTCCGGCAGCTCAATAAAGCCTGGATCAGTGGTATATTCAATATAGGAACAGGGCACCCCTCCCGGAAAAACAGAAGAAAAATCAAGTTCCGGAAATTCCAGCGAGTCACTGAAAAAATAGCCGTGTTCGAAGAGAAGCTGCCAGTTGTTAAGAACGCGCCTGGAAAAATCATAAAAATAGTTGCGGCAGAAATCGCGACAGCCGATCTCCAGGAAATCCATGGCCATCATGGAAGTTACCAAGGTATCATGGCAGGGAATGGAGCCTTTCTGCCGGGGAGCGCTTTTTTGCGGCAGACACCCTTCCTGGTATCTGAAAAAGACACCGTTGGGGCCGGCATACAAAATACCGTACGGGAACATTTCTACCACAATATGACAGCGAAAACGGAGGTTATTTTGATCCCAGAGGCCGATCTCTTCAGTGCGCAGGGCGCGCAGGGACATGGCTACGATGGTTTCCCAGGTGACGGAGCTGTCCATTTCCATCCTCGTGGTTTCCAGATCAGAAAGGCGGCAAAAGAGAAAAAAACAGCTGCCGAATTGTTCAGCCCACTCCTGCCAATGAGCAATGCCGATGCCCATACCTATGACCCAGCTGCCCGGGTTTAAGGATTTCATCCGGGCAGCTACCTGGGGTGGCCAGCCACCGTCATCAATGATAAGTATGCCGCTGTTGTTGCTTAAAGTTTCAATATTTGACTCATCTATCGGCAGAAGGTCGGGTTCTTTTCTTCTGCCCTCGGGCGGGAGTATCTGCTGCACCATGAACCAGCCATGATCCTTTTGGGCACTGGCATGTCCTTTTTTCCTAAAAATCTGGAATATTTCTTTTTGTTCGCCATATGTCAGGGTACGGATCCTGGGGGTCAGATTAGCCGAGGCAAGATAGGAGGCCAGCCAACTCAAGCATTGCTCCAACCGTCCGTTTTCAATGGTGACCTTGCCGGCCAGAAGCTCTATGAAGTCACCCGGATTATAGCCATAGGCAGGCAGGCTGCCCTCTGGGAGCAGGCTGA
>JGI2160J19893_10000767_pt1 | contig 10520 bp, 14 predicted proteins | sample DeeMarSeWOR28_12_FD_19893 | JGI IMG/M metagenome (IMG submission 19893)
CCGCCATTGGCGGGGGCATGGCCCTGCCGTATCTGCTGCTTTCAGCGATGCCAAATTTGGTCAATCGGATGCCCAAGGCCGGACCCCCAAGCGATCTCATCAAGCAGGTGATGGGTCTGTTTATGTTAGCAGCGGCCATCTATTTTTTGGGTGTCGGCATTAGTGCCCTGCTGAGCGCTCCACCGGACCCGCCAAGCAAAATTTACTGGTGGCCGGTCATGGGTCTGATCGCCGCCGGCGGTGCCTGGCTGGCCTACCGTTCCCTGCGCATCTCTTCTAAGAAAATAACCAAAACCGTTTTTGTCAGCCTGGGCATTGTTTTGATTGCCCTGCCGATCTGGGGGGCAATTCGGCTGTCAGGGGAAGGTCCGGTTGACTGGGCCTATTACACACCCGACCGTTTTGAGGCGGCTATTCGCCAAAGAAAAATAATTGTAATGGATTTTACAGCCGAATGGTGTCTAAACTGCAAGTTTCTTGAGGAAGGCGTTCTGCATGATCAACGGATTATCAATCTTCTGGCACTGGAAAATATTGTTCCTATGAAAGTCGACATTACCGGCAACAACCCCGCCGGAAAAGCCAAACTCAAGGCAGTAGGCAGTCTGACCGTCCCTTTGCTGATTGTGTTTTCGCCGGACGGCAATCCAGTTTTCAAAAGCGACTTTTATACGGTGGATCAGATTTTGGATGCTGTGGAGAGAGCCCTCAGTAGTACGGAATCTCCTAAGTGAAATAAACCACTCGCCTGCACTGACAGCATCGCGTATCCCAGGTTGCGAGTTGCGGCTTAATTAATGGAAGTTTAGAATAACGTTTGGCACCCAGCGCTAAAGCGCAACACGAAACCGTTACAGCTATTTTGCTAAAAACTCACGTATCTTTTTGTCCAGCTCCTTTTTGGATCGCCTGCCCGGCAACTTTTCGACAATCTGGCCGTTTTGCACCCAAAAAATCATCGGTATGGCAAATAATGAAAACTTCTGAACAGCGGATTCACCATACCAGTAAACCGGAAAACCGACCTTCAATCTATCAATAACCGGCTGCAGGGCCTGGGGTCCTTCCAGGTCGATGCTGATACCGATCAGTTTTAGGCCTTGGGTTTTATACTTTTGGTATAATTGGTTTAAGGTGGGCAACTCGTCGATGCAGGGTCCACACCAGGCAGCCATAAAGGTGACCATCATTTTATTGTCGACGGTACGGATCAACTTGTCTAGCGCCGGTTCTGAAATCTTTTGAATGGTAACGCTGGCATTCGCATCGGGATTTACAATGAAGAAAACGACTGCGATCAGGACTGCTTGAGATATGGGCGCACGCCGGATCAAATCCATCAAAATCACCCTGGGTATGGCAGTTTCTTATTTTTTGTTCATTTTTTCCAAAGTGGTCGCACATTGCGCCAGATCAGGCCTGACATTGATATCCGAGACCTGAATATCCTGAATGATTCCTTTTTTATCAATGAAAATCAAGGCTCGCTCACTAACGCCGCTGGACCGCAGAACGCCGTATTTTTCAGCCACCGCACCATGGGGCCAAAAATCTGAAAGCACCGGAAACCATAATTGCCCCATCTGCCGGGTCCAGGCATACAACGTCGGTAGATTGTCGACGGTAATGCCGAGAAGCACGGCATCGTTTTCGTCAAACATTTCTTTGACAATATTATACCCCGGCCACTGGTCGGAACAAACCGGGGTCCAGGCTGCGGGCACAAAAGAAATAACCACGTTTTTTTTGCCCCGATAATTGCTGAGAGAAATGTTTTCGCCGGATACAGACGGAAGGGTAAAGTCGGGCGCACGGTCTCCAATTTTGACTTTTAAAGTGCTGTCTACCGGTTTAAGATGCCCCGGATCATAGATATTATTCTTAAATGCTTCCGAAGCCCCAAAAGCAGTCCCAACGAATAAAGTTAAGATCAGACCGGGCAACAGGCTGACGACATATAATTTTTTCATAAGGATCACCTCCTCATAGCAAACCCGAATCTTGCAAAAGATTTTTCATGAGTTGATCGGCATCTTTGGCGCCGCCGACTTTTGAATAAAAAATCTGGTGGCTGCCGTCGCTTTTAATGCGAATGCAGATAAAATACGGGGTTCGAACTTCACCGATCTTCTGGTGGATTGAAAAATCACCATCCGGAAAAAGCGGAAACGGTATATCATAGGTCTTTTTGAAATAGCCGACTTCGAAGGCCGAGTTGCCGGCACCAATGCCCACCAGCTTGACCTTTCCTTTCAAGCGTGTATCACTTTCGATTTTACGGTACATTTCATTGATAGAGGGAGCCTCCCTCTGACAGAAGGGTCAGTACATGCTGAATATTTCAATGATAACAATGTCAGCCTTTATCTCAGGAATCGTGAAGGAATCCTTTCCGGCTACCCCTAAATAGAGCCGGTGTTCATCGGCCTTGGGCACGGGAAGTGCAAATTCAGGCAAAACACCACCCACGGCCGGCGGTTGAGAATCCGCCTGGGAAATACCTGTGATTACCAGCACGACTGCACAGAATACAGCCAAGTATTTTAAGATCGCCCCCATTTTAATTGCCCTCCATAAATGTTTAAGTATATGGATTAAAAAGGAAAACACATTAAGAACCACTATTGCCTTTTCGCTGCAATGATGAGGCATTCGGGATCGATACGGATGGATTAGATCGGTTGAATGATAAAATGATTATAGGAAAACATCGGTCGCTGTCAAGGCTGGTCTTCTATATTTTCTATCGCGGAAAATCGCTTGCAAAGATTTTGCTGCTATGCTAATCGAAAGAGTTTTAACAGGTGCCTTGATTGGGTTTTGCAAACCGCGTTGTTTTCAACGACTGGGGCACTTCGCGCCCCTGTCTTTTACGGCCTTTGGCGGTAATGTCTGAGCCAGCGGTTATGCGGGTGGTCGTTGGCTCTGATGAATTATTGGGAATGATGTCTTTTAATTATAAAAAAAATCGAGCCTGGGCCGAAAACCTTTCAATCGTCATGCAAATTGGCCTGACAATGGCCGGTTGCATCGTTTTTTGTTTTTTTATTGGATTGTATCTGGACAAATGGTTGGGAACCAGAGGAATATTTGTCACCCTTTTTACCATCTTAGGCATCGTCGGCGGTGCTGTCACCGTCTACCGACAAATTTCACAAACCCTTAGAATCCCGCCGGATAATGACAAAGATTGAAGATTCCCTGCAGCAAGCTGCAGGGAATCTTCCCCGTAAGGAATTTTAATCGATCTATAATTCGCTCGCTAACCCCGCAGCAAGCTGCGGGGAATGCGCTCGCTATTGCGGGTCAACAAATGGACGCCGTTAAGCACGCCCAAAAGAAATACACCTCACTGACATTAACCTTATCTATCGCTGGCGGGCTTCTGTTTATGGTAATGGGTTATAAACCGGTGGGCAAGGGATTGATCCTGGGCGCGATTTTTAGTGTAATCAATTTTATTTTGATGAGTAAAACCATTAGACTGAAATTCGGCAAATCAAAAAGAAAAACATTTTCGATTTCCATGGGATCCATTATTTTAAGATACCTGATATTGGCCATTCCGCTTATCGCAGCGTTAAAATTTGAACAGTTTAATTTAGTGTCAGTAATTCTGGGCATTTTTATGATCCAATTTGTCATTCTATCCGAACATTTGTTAACCTTAATCCCCTCGTTACGCAAAAAACAAATTTAGGTAAAATTTTATGGGCGAACTTGGAAAATTACATCAACTCATCATTCCGGTTTTCGGGTATAACATCACCATTAATCTTGAAGTGGTCATCATGACGTGGATTGTCTTTATCCTGCTGATCACGTTCGGACTGATTGCCAGCCATAAAAGGCAAATACTTCCCCGACCCATTCAGGCCGGTGGCGAATTAATTATATCCGTGCTTTACGGACTTACCGAAGATGCGCTCGGCAAGCAGCTGGCCAGAACCTATGGCCCTCTCATCTGCGCCCTGTTCATGTTCCTGTTGCTTTCCAACTGGCTGGGCATCATCCCCCATCTGGAGGAACCGACCAAAGACCTGAATACCACCCTCGGATTGGGGCTCATGGGGTTTTTTATCGCCCATTACGCCGGAATTAAATCCAAAGGATTCAAGGCCTATATTAAGGAATATTTCCAGCCGATTTTTTTTATGATGCCCTTAAATATCATCGGAGAACTGGCCAAGATTGTTTCCATTTCCTTTCGTTTATTTGGAAACATTATGGGCGGATCGATCATTATCCTGGTGGTTTCTCATCTGACATACAGCCTTGTCTTGCCTCCGATATTAAACGCTTTTTTTGGTATATTTGTCGGCACCATTCAAGCCTTCGTTTTTACCATGCTCACGGTCGTATACATTTCAGTGCAGGTGAAGTAAGATATGGAATTTGAGGTTCAAACAGCGATAAAAATAGCCGCCTATGCCGGCGGCGGAATTGCCATGGGCCTCGGCGCCGTCGGCGCCGCAATTGGAGAGGGTTATACTGCCGCCAGAGCCAATCTGGCCGTCTCGCGCAATCCCGCAATTTCGGGAGATATTTTTAAAAACATGCTGGTGGGGCAGGCCATCGCCGAGTCGGCCTCGATTTTTGCCCTCGTCATTGCCATCCTGCTGCTGTTTATGGATACCGGCAACGCCAGCATGCTGAAGGCCGCTGCATTCTTGGGTGCCGGTTTGAGTATGGGTTTCGGTGCCATCGGGTCCGGCATCGGGTCCGGATATCCGGGCGGCGAGGCCTGTTACGGCATTTCGCAACAACCCGCCGCCGGTTCGCAATTAACCACCAATATGCTGGTCGGATCCGCCGTATGTCAAACCCCGGCGATTTTTTCGATGGTTGTGGCTTTGATGCTGATTTTCATCGATTTCGGCAATGTCCCCCTGAGCCCGACCTGGGCTGCTTTTGTAGGCGCCGGCTTAAGCATGGGACTTGCCGCCATTGGCTCCGGCTACGGTGGGGGGCTTGCCGCCGGTGCCAGCTGCGAGGGCATCGCCCGGACCCCGCAATCGGTCGCCAGCGTAACGACCATCATGCTGGTTGGACAGGCCGTTTCTCAGACGCCGGCAATTTTCGGGCTGTTAATCAGTTTTATTCTGATGTTTAAATCATTTCCCGAATCGAGCGTCCTGGCAACTCCGATGGCACTTTTAGCTGCAGGGCTTTGCATGGGCTTTGGCGGCATCGGACCCGGAATCGGCAATGGCATGGCTGCGGAAGGAGCCGTTAGATGGGTAGCCAGAAATGTGGAGCATTCAAACGATTTGATGCGAATCATGCTGGTGGGGCAGGCCGTATCCCAATCCACCGCAATCTATGCAATGGTTATCAGCCTGGTGCTGATATTTGTGGTTTAATTTGTATGGATTCTATTTTATTTTTGTTTTTTGACAGGATTTACAGGACAAATGGGATATTCTTTTCCAGGCTTTCCAGATGAAAGCCTGGAAACCCCAATCGCCTTCGGCGATGGACATATTAAAGTAAGAAATATGTAAATTTAGGAGGTAAAAATGGCTATTGAAGGTGCAGAAATCGTAAAGGCAGCGGCATTTATCGGAGCAGGCATCAGTATGGGGCTCGGTGCAATCGGCCCGGGCGTCGGCGAAGGCATGGTGGCGGCAAAAGCATGCGAGGCCATCGGCCGAAACCCAAAAGAAGCCGGTCTTTTGACTCGAACCATGCTCGTTGGCCAGGCAGTTTCAGAGTCAACGGGAATATACTCCCTGGTTATTGCTTTGCTGCTCCTGTTTGTTGTCTAAGGAAATATGACAATCCGCTGGGTTTGAATTGGAAGATGGGTAATGAAGATTATCAACACGATTGCACTCATCAGCATTAATGAAACCTTGATCTTTCAGGTCATCTTTTTTCTGATCTTTTTATTGATCATGAATCGGATCTTATTTCGTCCGCTGCGTCGGATCATGGCCGAACGGGAAGACTACGTCGAAAATATCCAGAAAGACATTATGCGTGCTCAAAATCAGATTGATGATTTAACCCGCCAAATTAAAAAGCAAGAAAAAGCCGTCAGAAATGAGGCTTTTGCGCAAAAGGCGAAACTGGAAGCAGCCGGCAATCAGCAGGCTACAAAGATATTATCATCTGCGCGCAAAGAGATAAACACCATCAAGGAAAAGGCTCGCAAAGATATCGATGGGCAAATCTCAACGGCGAGAAAACAAGTCCAAAAAGAGTCCGAAGATCTGGCAATCAAGATTATTGAAACCGTCCTGCATCGGAGTCTGAAAGCATGAAGCATCATAAACCGATCGTTTTATTCTGGTATTGCCTGAGCTCAGTTCTGATTGCCGTTTTTTTAAGCGGACCTGACGCCCTGGCAGCCGGAAATAACGAAAACTGGCGATCCACATTTGATCTGGTGATGCGCTGGGTGAATTTCGCGATAATTGCCGTGTTACTGGTGAAATTCACCAAAACACCGATAAAGAACTTTTTGTCAGATCGAAAATTGCAGATCGAACAAAAGATTGAAGCCTATGAGCAGCAAAAAGAAACGCTCGAGCAAGAAATTATTGAAAACCAAAACATGCTTGCCGACAGCATGATCCGATTTGAAAAAATAAAACAGACAATCATCGAGGACGGCGAAAGGAAGAAACAGCAGGTCATTGAAGACGCCCGGCAGGAAAGCAGCATTTTACTGGCAGCAACTCAGCACAAGATTGAGCACCAGATTCGGGAAGCCCGAAAGGCCCTTCGATCCGAAATGATTGAGACGGCTATCGCGCTGGCAGAAAAAAGGTTGCCCGCGGAAATAACTGCAGCCGACGAACACAAACTGACGGATCTCTTCCTGGCAAGCGCTGAAGGCAAATAAATTAAAATGGTCACAAAAGAAAATTCAATCGCACAATTTATCAAGCAGCAGATCAGAAAATGGGAAAGCGGCGCAGCCGAAAAAGACCGCAAAACGGAACCCCGCAAACTCGTGATCACTGTCAGCATGCAACCCGGAAGTGGCGGCAGCCTTGTCGCTCAGGAGGTCGCCAAGCGCCTGGGCTTTGACTGTTTTAACCGGGAAATCATCCAAGGTATCGCCAAAAGTGCCAAAATTAGGGCCGCGGTCATCGAAAGCCTTGAAAAAGAACGGCTTACAGGGATTGAGGATTTTATTTCTTCGTTGGTTAAAGAGCAATACCTCTATCCCGGGATATACCTGGAGCACCTTTTCAAGGTTGTCAGTACCATCGGAAAGCATGGCCGCGCAGTCATTGTGGGCCGCGGCGCAAACTTTATCTTGCCTCCCGATGAAAAATTCAGTGTGCGGGTCGTGGCCCCACTAGAAATACGGATTCAAAATGTGGCCAACGCCTATAATGTGCCTTTCGAAAAAGCCAAAAAACGGGTGATCAGAAGAGAATCGAGGCGCCGGGCGTTTGTCAGAGAATCATTTAATGCGGACATCTCCGATCCGATCAATTATGATTTAACCATTAACACGGGAAGAATCCGTATCGAATCCGCGGTGGAGGCGATCATCGGAGGGGTAGCAAAAATTACCTGACACAACGCCATAAGGGACAGCATCCGTGGAAGAAATTATAACGCTGATACAGGATCTCATTCGCTTTAAGACCATTCAAAGCCAACCCACCCAAATCCAGCAGTGCATCTTATTTATAGAAGATTATTTAAAAGCAACCGGCATCCAATATCGGCGACTGGATCATCATAACATCCCATCGATTGTCGTCATGCCCCAGAACAATATCGCCCCGATCCTGCTGATGTCCCATATCGATGTGGTCGACGGCCCCGATGACCTTTTCCAGCCACACATAAAAGACAACGCGCTCTATGGCCGCGGCAGTATCGACGACAAATATGCCGTGGCCCTTTCGCTGGTCCTGCTAAAAAACCACTTGCAGCAATTGCGCCAGAAAGGCAAACATCAGAGGGATCTGCCCTTCGGGGTGCTAATTACTGCCGATGAGGAAATCGGCGGCGCTAATGGCGCCCGCCAGGCGCTTAAGGAAATAAAAGCCCATTTTTGCATCGCCCTGGACGGTGGCGGTTTGAAAAAAATCGTCATCAAAGAAAAAGGGATTGTCGAACTGAAGCTGATCGCCCGCGGCAAAACCGCCCACGGCGCCCGACCCTGGACGGGAGAAAATGCCATCGAAAACCTCATCAACGATTATCAGGTGCTCAAGAAATATTTTGAGCGTCGCGCTGCCGATCACTGGGAGCGCACCTTGAATTTCAGCCGGATTCAGGCCGGCAAGGCCTCCAACCAGGTTCCAGATTATGCCGAAGCCCTGTTTGATATCCGCTACACCGAAAACGACGACATGGAGGCGGTCTTCCAAAGCATCAAGCATAAAATTAAGGGCGAACTGGTGGTGGAAAAAAAAGAGCCGCTATTTGAAGGCGGAGATTCCCCCTATCTGGACTTGCTGCTGAAAATCGCCAAGGACACCGAAGTCGGGTTCGAGCACGGCGCCAGTGATGCTCGCTTTTTATCCGACCACAGAATCAAGGGCATCGTCTGGGGCGCCGATGGCGACATGAGCCAGCATTCGGCCGATGAGCATGTCATTGTCGACAGCGTTTATCAACTCTATGATCTGCTGGACGTGTTTATCAATCAATCAAAAGTACTTGCCACCGAATGCACAGAGAAACCGTGATCCGGCTCCTTTCCCAAAATGAGATAGCAATCAATATTAATAGAGAACTATTCATTCTGCGTTTCTTACTTGACCTACGGTTGCGACTCAAATATATCTTATCTCCAGAAGCAAAAAATTTAGGTCCAATTTCAAAGACGGATTGCTTTTGAGGGGGGATCCACAAAAAGGAAAAGGCATAAAGAAAGGAGGACGTAATGAAAAAGATCGTTATCTTTAGCTTCGTCATTTTGATGCTATTTTCAGTGGGTACCATCGCCGGCGCCAAAACGTTAAAACTGGCGCTGGATGCCGGTCCGGTATCTCAGGACCCTCAGGTCCAGTTATCCGGCGGGATGCTGCAGTATTCTCACTGGGTTTTTGACCCGCTCGTGCGCTATGCACAAAATATGGACTTCGAACCCCGCCTGGCCGAGCGCTGGGAGCGCATCGATGATCTGACCATGCGCTTTTATCTGCGCAAAGACGTCAAATTCCACAGCGGCAATCCCTTTACGGCCAAAGATGTCAAATTTACCTTTGAGCGCTTCTATAATAGCGAAGATTTCAAGGGACTTTTCGAACCGTTTGAAAGCTGCACCGTCGTCGATGATCACACCGTTGATATCAAGACCAAAAAGCCCTACGCGCTGCTGATCAACATGGCCACCTATATCTTCCCGATGGACAGCCAATTCTACAGCGGAACAGATGCCGCCGGCCAGCCCAAGGACGCGGTCGTAAAAATCGGCCCTTCATTTGCCCTGCAAAATAGTTCCGGTACCGGTCCTTTCAAAGTCATTGAATGGGAACAGGGCGCCAAGTATGTTTTCGAAAGATTCGCCGATTACTGGGATAAGGATTCTCCCGGTAATGTGAGCAAGATCGTTCTGACGCCGATTAAAGAGGATGCCACCCGGGTGGCGGCGCTGCTTTCCGGCGATGTCGATTTCATTACACCGGTGCCGCCCCAGGATTTCCAGAGAATCGATAAAGATCCCAAAGTCAAACTGGTGACCTATCCCGGCGGGCGCATCATCACCGTTCAAATGAATCAGAAGCGTCGTGCCGAATTCAAGGATGTGCGTGTGCGACAGGCCATTGTCTATGCTGTAAATAATGTCGGAATTGCTGAAAAAATCATGAAAGGAACTGCAACGCCGGCAGAACAACAAAGCCCCATGGGGTATCTGGGTTACAACCCGGCCTTGCAGCCCCGCTATGATCTGAAAAAAGCCCAGGAACTGATGAAACAAGCCGGTCTGGAAAAAGGCTTTGAAGTGACCATGATCGCGCCCAACAATCGCTACGTGAACGATGAAAAGATCGCAGAAGCCGTTGTATCCATGCTGGCAAAAATCAACATCAAGGTTAATCTGAAGACCATGCCTAAAGCCCAGTACTGGGATGAATTTGATGCCCAGGTGGCTGATATGCAAATGATCGGCTGGCACTCGGATACGGAAGATTCCGGCAATTTCAGCGAATTTCTAGCCATGTGCCCCAACAAGGAAACCGGGTACGGCCAGTATAACAGCGGCAACTACTGCAATCCCAAAATCGATGAGCTGACAATGGCGGCTCAGAGTGAAACGGATCTGGCAAAACGCACCAAAATCCTGCAGGAAATCGAAAAAATCCTGCACGATGATGCCGCTTTTATACCGTTTCACTGGCAGAACCATTCCTATGCGGGTAAAAATAACCTGGATATCAAGCCGATTGTGAACACCATGAACTTTCCCTATTTGGGGGATCTGGTCATCAAATAGCAAAACGGTCGCCCGGTGTCCGCGGTCAATTTGACAGCCAACTGTTTGGCGTTTGCCGTGATTGACCCGGGGATCCGGACGGTTAAACAAGAAACGGGGCGGGTGG
>JGI2160J19893_10000771_pt1 | contig 10492 bp, 6 predicted proteins | sample DeeMarSeWOR28_12_FD_19893 | JGI IMG/M metagenome (IMG submission 19893)
GAGAAAATTCCTCGATGACCATATCCCGCCCCTGCCTGCCAAGACGGATTGCAAGAGGCCGGTTTTTCATCAGTTCCTGAAGATATTCTTTCTGATACTCACTGCTTTCAGAAATAAAACCATTCACGCCGTCTATGATAGGAGATGTGGGGTTCGCTCTTGCTACAACGGGCATACCGGAACACATTGCCTCAAGCATGGCAAGGTTGTAGCCGTCGTCATTCTTTTCCATTATGTTCATATACGCACGATGACTGCGCAAAAAATCTTTATACTCTTCCCAGCTTGACGGCAGATGGGATATGGATATATTTGGATTATCGCCCAGAATGGTATAGGGTATGCCCCTGAGCTCATTTTNATAGTAATTAATCGTAAAGTCAGTAATGTCATTCCCAATGCTGAGCGCCTTTTCAATGTCTCCTTTATATCCGCCATATTCGTCAGGGTCTATGCCGGGCATTATAATGTCACCTTCCAGGCCCCAATCATGTTTTTTTGACTGTGATATAAACACCAGCGTAAGGTCATCAAGGAGCTGCATAAAGTGATCAAGCCGATTGAGAAACTGTTCTTTTATTTCACCGGGAACACCAATTGTCATTTGGGTAAATTTATTATGTAGTATCAATATCTTCGGCACTGAATATTGATGTACTACTGTAAGGTCGTCGATGTTGTGACAGATGACTCTGTCATACCGTCCCGACTTAAGATGAGCTTCAGCTTCTGCCTCTGAGATAAGACGGCAGTTAGGCGGCACCGGTCTGAATTCATTAATCCAACCATAATATCCGCCCTTTGTCACCTCGGTAACGTCAAACTCATGTCCTGTCTTAGACAGAAGATGGATATATCCTTCGTGCCAGTTAAATGTCAGAATCTTTAATGCCATAAACCTCTGTTATTCTCCTTTTCAGCATTGCCAAACACATCACAAATTCGGCAGAGAATTCGTGCTTCTGAGATAAATGCAAATAGCTTGCCATGAAGAGAGGACATCAGTTAAAAAAGATTTATTCAGTGAGGAGTAGTTTAAGCTGTTGATATTATTACTTATCTTGTTCTCTGCTTTTTTTGATCTCTTAGCACTAGAATTGACCCAGGCATGTTTCTTTGTCAATTTCTTGACCCGGTAACGGTCTACCTCGCGGGAGAGCAGCCAGCCCCTTTTCCATTTTATGTCTTCTTATTATCTGCCGGTAGAGCCTCTGATAGTTAATTGCCATGCGTCTTGATGTAAAGTATTTTTCAACATGCCGACGGCATGCTTCTGGTTTGATCTGCTCAACAAGTTTCACAGCTTCCCTCATCTCATCAAAGGTAACACAGGTAAAACCGGTTACACCCTGTTGTATGACCTCAGGCATAGCGCCTTTTGTTGTGGTAATGACCGGGGTACCGCTTGCCATGGCTTCAGCCGCAACAAGGCCAAAGGGTTCGGGCCACACAGTGGGAAAAATGAGAGCTTTTGCCCGAGACAGGAGTTGCGCCTTCACTCTTCCGCCTACAGGTCCGACATAGCGTATCCGGTCATTCAGAATGCCTTTAAAACCCTTTTCATAAAAGGAAGGATCCAAAAAGTCACCGGCAATGATGAGGTTCTGCCTTGTCTCGTTGGCAATCTGTACAGCCAGAGGAAGCCCCTTGAATACCCAGTCAACTTTTCCGAGAAAGAGAAGGTAATCATCTTTATCTTCGGCATAGATGTATTCTGTTAAATCTATGCCGTTATGAACGTAGGGATTTTCAGGCCGCCCGCACTCCCGCCTGTGAGCATCACTGACAAATGAATAAGACTGATCAAATTGTTCCCTTTTTCCAAAATTACCTTCTTTAAAAAACGGATAACCATGTACTGTTTTCAGCACCGGATATCCATAGTCAAGGTTTGTAGCACAATGAATGTGGACGATATCCGTATCACCCGGAATAAGACAGCGAAAGTCTATGGGGTGTGCGTTAATGTTCTCTTCAGGAAAATCGAGGTAAAATACCTTTTCAGCCGATGGCACATGAGAGCCTTCAGGGCCTAAGAAGTATACCTTGTTGCCCTGAGCAGTCAGTTCATTTATCAGCCACTCTATTACCCGTTCCGTCCCTCCATAGTGAAGGGGTGGGACAATTCCTGGCGAGAAAATACTAATGTTCATGCTTCCATACCTTTATTTATAGCGTTTCTTCATGGCTTCAATCATCACCGTGAGTCTTTTCCTGTAGGTGTGATCTTTGAGTACACGTTCCCTTCCCCTGATCGCAATAGCCTGACGCCTTTCAGGGTTTCTGAGGTAAAAGTCCGCAAGTTCCGGGAGTTCATCTGTATCAGAATAGGTAATAATTTCATTTCCTACATCAAAGAGCTCATTGAGTGATTTCTGCTGGTCTGTTAATAAAAAAGCGCCGCAGGCCGGAACATCGAAGACGCGCTGGTTCACTGCTTCCCTCATCTGCAGACTTGTGGCATTAAAGTTAATTTTGCATGCATTGTAAAACAGAGGCAGTTCCTTATAGTAATTCAGGGGAGGCTTCAGTGTTATCCTGTCGCTCCTGATAAGGTGCTTCCATCCCCTGTCACCATGTACGGTAATACCAGCTTCCTCAAGGCTCTGAATACATGAGAGTCGATAAAGAAGTGTGACCTTCCACAGGACTGCTCCCTCAAACTCAGCCATTTCCTTTGAACTGAAAGATTGAAGATCCTGCAAATCAGGGTTCTCTACGAGCTTCACAGCCTTTTCAAATGGCAGGTTTCGACTGATAATTATTTCTGCAACTTTTTCTATCACCGGGTGAAGCGTTTTTCTGTTCTTCTCCATCCATTCCTGGACCGGCCCTGTCATAGAATTAGCCACAAATCCGGTATTGCACTCATATTTTCTCATCTTCAATCTCTGTTTTGTCAGTGGCCTGAATACACGTTCGTCTGTTCCCAGCGGCAAATATTTCACATCATCAAATCCCATTTTTTTCATTTCGGTCATGTATGACGAGTCCCACAGGAAGAGAGAAACAAAGGGAGACACATTTCTATTATGGGCCTTCAGTATAAGTTTGGGACTGTCGACGTACCATGATGCTGCAGGCATATCAATGGATTCCAGGAATGATGTGAGCACCCCTTCTTCATCAAAACCGAGATGATTCATGGTCAGAACAAAATCAGGTCTGTGTTCAACAATAGTCTGGATAAGTTCTGACAGAAGGTCATTGCTGCCACGTTCTTTCCGTAATGATACCCGGACAACATCATGATTCAGCGNCTGCATTGCCTTTTCAACTTCCCGGACAAGAAAATANCCTGAATCGATTAAAAGACANCTGACTTTTTCATGCTGAAACTTTGAATATCTNATTCTGTCCCANAGACTTACTGATACGGTCTTCCTGAGAGCTGCCATAAGCGGCCTGTAGTAATCCGGAAAGGCAGAGACAGCAGAGGCAAGAGTAAATACAGAAAGGGGAGCAAGTCCCATTTGAAACTGCCTCCTGCTTATTGTCTGGAGGACATCCGGTGACTTCTGCGCAGTAATGATTTCAATACGATCATTCAGAGCAGGTCCATGCTCTCTGGCAAGGTTGCAGATCTCCTGCTCGGATTCAATAACCATGATATGGGCTGATTTATATTTCCTGGCAAGTTCAGCAACGTGATAACCGAGCCCGAGGCCCAGAACCACGAGAACTCCTGTGCCATCAAATGCAAAGGTGCTGACAAGTGCACGTGCTTCTTCTTCTGGATCATAGAGACTGTGGAGGGTTTTTAATGAATTATTTTCACAAGTAACTTTTAGTGATGATTTGCCGGTTCTGGATTCAACTAAAGTAAGACCTTCATTTCTTTTAATCATACCGATAATAATTCATTGACCAATATATGTCTTTTCGGTTTCAACCAGACTGTCTTCGGTATCCATCTCCTGTGAATAACAAACCCCTCTGGCTAAGAGATGATCTATTCTTTGATGCAACGGAGTCAACCGATGCAACATTTCCACTTCTAGATAGTAGAGACCGAGCTTTGTACCTGCCTCTATTGCAAACAACTTATAAATGCTATCAATTAATTCATCTTCCCTGCCTTCCAGTGATTGCTGGTTCTGACAAAGATATGCTGCAAATTCCTCAATATGATGCATAAACATAGAAGTTAAACAATTTTGCTTGAAATTATACTGCTGTTCTAAATCTAACGGTATGTCAACAAACAGCTCATTAATCAAGGAATAAAAAGCGCTGCCACTCTTTTCCTTTATCCTATTCCATTTCAACTCTGTATCATTGGGAGATGAGTCAAGCCATTTTTTAAAACTCTTAACAAATGAATTTATTGCAGCTATCGGGTTTGGCACAACAGCTCCCATTTCAGCAATACAGACACTGATTAATTTATACATGCCTGAAATATGTTCGGCCATACGTTTCAAATTAATGCCATGCAAATCAAAATAGTTTGACATATGATTTTCAAGTATATATACCTGGGCCTTCGTCCCTATGTAATTTCGTTTAAATACATCGTCAGCCCCATTTTCGTGCCAATGATAAACCCCCGTAGAGGTCAAGTAGGCCATTGGCTTTCTGTTTTCAAGGAGCCTTGTCCCGAAATCTATGTCCTCGGCGTTAATAACAGGTCTGAATTTAAATTCCTGGAAAACATCTCTTCTTATACACGATGAGACATCATCAAAAAAAGTCATTATTCTTTTAGTCTTACTATCAAAATAACGCCAATCTGCATCCCCCGGTCCAACAGATAGAGAATAGATGGTGTCACCTTGAAATCCCAAAAAAGCCGCCATCCTCTCATGTGACCATAAACTGAACAAGTCAGCTTCCGGCTTAATGAATTGTTTTGCAGAAAGTGCAGCCAGTTCAGGGTGTGAAATAAAGGGGCAGATCATTGTATAAAGCCAATAGTTACTTACAGGAATGGCATCCTGTACTGTAAAGACAAGATAATCACCGGTTGAATGTTGTGCGCCAAGAGTACGGGTTCCTCCATGGTTGAATTCACTTTCTAAAATAGGGATTATCTTTGCACCAAACTCTTCTCCAATCTGCACCGAATTATCAGTCGATTCTGAATCTACAATAATAATCTCTACATCAAGTACTTTTTTTTGAGACCGAATCTTGCCAAGAAGATCTTTCAATCTTTCTCCGCCATTCCTCACCGGAATTATGACAGATATTCTGGACGTGATTGAATGCGGGCGGTTATTTCCCGAATCAACTGCAGTAATCCTGCAAATAGAACCCATCAACTTGCGGAGAAAATCATCTTTTTCGGCTAACTGCCTTTTTAAATTTGTGAGTAATACATCTGAAGCCTGAAGTTTCCTTAATTGACGGGAGCTAGACTCATGCTTCTTTTTGATAATTCGGCTGGCACATTCCAGTGCCCACTCCATTTCCTGTATTTTATCAGTCACATTGTATGTCATAGTCTTCATCTCCTATCAGTTATGCATGATACACAGCTCTATTTATAGATACCGGGCAATTATCTTTTATGAAAAAATAGTGTCAGTAATCATCAAAGCTTTGAGGAAATCATAATCAACTCCCTTAACCTTGGCATCCATCGCACCTCTATTACTTAAACGTTCATTATCTTCATCTCCAATTATCAGGTAATTGCTTTTATAGAAATCGTACAATTTACTTCCGGGAACAGGTGTATAAAAAGCAGGAGAAAAGTGTACGGGATCAGCCCTCAGAACTCCTTCTACCGTCATTAAATCGTCTTCCTGATGCCAGCCGGTATCAGTCGGGATACCAAGAATATAATTAGCCCATATTTTTACATTGTGTTTGTGGCATATTTCAGCGGCCTTACTATTCTGCTCCGATGTTATCCCCTTATTAAACCATTCCAATATTCTTGGACTAAATGATTCAAATCCCACTATCAATAAAAGCAGGCCGGCATCAGCCATCTTACCGATCAATTCGTCATTTCTACAAATAATATCCGCCCTGCTTGATGTGATCCATTTAAATCCGCTTTCCGCAATACCCCTTTTATGCAGTTCATCGCAGAATTCATCAACCCACTTGGGCAGCATGATAAACTGGTCATCGTGAAACATTGCAGATTTAATGCCAAATTTAGATATCAGCATCTCAACCTCATCAACAACATTTGAAACGCTTCTCCCTCTTATATAAGGAATACGTTTTCCGTTTCCAGTGGTTTTTGTATAAAGCTGATGCTCCCCTGGCCCGCAGCAAAATGAACAGTTGTAGGGACAACCTCTAATATTTATAATTTCTGCCATGGGCATGGGAACACTGAATCTGGACATTCCAAATGGTTCGGCATACATCCTCTCGTGAAAATCAGACCATATCTCCCTGTCAGGGAAAGGTATCTCATTCAAATCAGGGACCTCGCCCCAGAACTTTTCAGGGAAACCTGAAGGGTCTTCTACAAGAAGGGGAAAGCTGATTTCGCCTTCGCCCTGGAGAACGAAATCAAATGCCCCTGTATCAAGACACTCATTGGGGAACATTGTGGGGTGAATACCTCCGGCAACTACCATAATTTCTGGAAATATTTTTTTAGCTCTCTGTCCCGCCTCCACGGCATAAGAAAATTCTACAGAGTGTATGGAAATACCTATGAAATCAGGAGACACTTTCCTGACCATCTCTTCATAGTGACTCCATCCTGTCATTGCCCTGAGATCAGCAAGAACAACCTCATGTCCCCTTGCCTTGAGGGCTCCGGCAAGATAGGCGAGTCCCAGTCTTATAAAAATATTGTCCGGAGATGGCTGTTTTAAATTTGCATTCCATGTGCCATAAGCCAATGCCGGATTTACCAGTAATACCTTTGCCATCTCGTTTCCTCCAAATTATGCAGATTTAAGCGATTCCAATACCTTCAGACACAGCAGCAAGGTTCACTTTTGCGTCTTCATTCTCAGGATTACAATCAAGTGATCTCATAAAATAATCTCTGGCCATATCATAATCCCCATTCCTGCAACTCAGGACACCGAGGTTATTAAGGGCATCGCTGCTTCCCGGTTCAATACGAAGGGCCTTCTTAAAAAAATAATCAGCATTTTCCACTACGTCGAGACTGAAACACATCTCTCCAATCATAATTGCCAATGATGAAGAAATATTTTCCTGCTTCAGTCCTTCAACGAATTTACTTACTATCCCCGGTATCAACCGCTGTCTTTCTTCATTTTCATCAACCCTTGTTTCGAGACTGGATATATATAAATCCTTGCTCTTTAAAATTCCGTCAAGATTCGATATATGTTCATCTCTGTTCTTCAATGCATCCTCAAGGTTGGATATATGATCATTGATACAGTGAAAATATGTTTCCGAAACATCGAAGAGATTGGATTTTTCCGAAAACTTATTCCGATCCAGATTTCCATCAGAGGCTATCGCTATAAATAACTTTGCCTTTCTCTCTCCAGAATCCACAAATTCATATTCATTGTTAACCTTTTGTATCAGAAAGTCCTTAGAAGTTATTACGTCCCCACCAAGAGGAAATATATTTGACGATGGATTAACTTTTTGTCCGTACAGATTAATGTTTTTAAAATGGGAGGTGAGTAGTCTTTTGAACTCATCGAGATCCAGTTCTTTCATATGAAACTCATTATTATATCCTGGATTTCCAAAATGTAATTCATGCTTATTTGGCGTAGAAACTATAAATATTCCATCTTTTTTAAGGAGTCTTCTGACTTCACTCATTAACTCATTTTGCTCTGCAATATGCTCTAATGCCTCAAAACATACTATAACCTCAAACAAGCCTTCACCCGTTATTGGTATATTAGTCATAGATCCCTGAATGAATTTAAGATTTTCCCTTTGATACCGAATGGAGGCATGTTTTGTAGCTTTATCAGCAATGTCAATACCGACAACTGACGCAGCCGCATCAGAGAGAATAAAACATCCATAGCCTTCTCCGCACCCGAGATCCAGGACCTTTTTATCCTTTACAAATTCTTTTACAAACCTGTATCTGTGTAAGTGCTCATAGCTCATTGATGGATCGTCAGCCCACGGTACATATCTCTCTCCTGTAAATTCGAGCGTACTTTCTTTATTACGATATTGAAAACTCATTTCTCTATTGCACAGTTCTTCAATATAAAAAAATACTGTTTTTCCTTTTTCAACATGCTTAGGCTTTATACTTATTTTCTGACTGTCAACATGAGCAATTTGACCCTCTAACTCTGAGTAAAGAATCCTTGATTCCAATTCATCATCCTTACCCTCTTCCAAAAGCCTTACCAAGGAATTACCATCTATATCAAACTCAGAATAATCAAGGCCTGCTATATCACAGAGAGTTGGGAAGATATCAACGAGACTGACATGATGTTCTATCGTCTTACATTCCATGCCCCAATCTCTATGAGGTTTTATCAAAAGTGGCACATGTATCTGGTCTGGTGTTACGGTCAAGCCATGAAAAAACCAGACATCATTTTCACCAAAGGCCTCACCGTGATCGGACGTTAAAATGATAAGACAATCTTCATAAACGCCCAGCGATTTCAGCCTCGTAATGAGTTGTTCCACGACAAAATCTTCATATTTTATTCCGCCATCATACTCTGCCATGTAATATCTTGCATCCTGTTCATATGTAAGAAGATTCCCGCTTTTGTCTCTCTCCGGTCTGAGAATTTCATAATCCGGGATACCTCCGACAGGATTATCCCTCTCTTTTATCTCAAGGAGGTTTTCTTCCCCATAATGCTTATCCCCAATAAATAGTTCTTTAAACCCTTCAGGATTTGTATAAGGGCCGTGGATATCAAAATAATGAAGAAAAAGGAAAAAGTCTCTGTTTTTATTGTCATCCAGCCATTCGAATGCTCTCTGATTGGTTTCCTCTCCCCTTCTATAGAGCTCTTCAGATCTGTTGATTTCGCTTGTCGTACAATTATCATCATAATGTTTGTATCCGTTATGAAAGCCTATCTCTTTTCTCAAAGGGAGAGCTGAAACAAAACCGGCAGTCTCATAGCCCTCTGTAGTAAATATCTCCTGGAGCATTATTTCTTCGTCCGGCTTATATAGCAATACGTCACTATTGGCAAATCCAAAAGTATGTCTGCTTGGGTATTTTCCTGTAAACATGGATGCATGAGAAGGGACAGTGTATGAGCAGGTTGAAAATGCCCACTTAAAAAGAACACTTTCTTTACTTAGTCTATCTATAAACGGACTGGTATCTCTTTTATAGCCGTAGCAGCCCAGGTGATCCGCCCTTAACGTATCAATTGAAATGAAAATTATCTTACCGGCTTTTTTCATTATAGGTATCCGAGACTTTTGAGATTTCGTATAGTATTTTCTCTATCTTCCGATATCTGCAGTCTTTCGTCTCTGTTTACGCTGTTAACAGGTCCTGCACAAGGTATGCATTCAAGTGAAGAGTATCCCTTCTTATACAAAGAACAACATGGGACATGATAAGTATTAATATAATTCCAGACATCCTCAGCGCTGAAGTGTTTGATGGGGTTGATTGTAGTATGGGACGATGCAGGCCATTCTGTACAATCTGTCTCTAGATATCTTGCATGCTCTTCACCCTGCCTTTCACCTGTAACCAGCGCTTTTAATCCGAGCTCTTTAAAAGCAATCATCAGTGGCTCCATTTTCAGAAGCCTGCAGCATAATTCCCTGTTTTGTGCTATCTGTATGTCCCTCAATGCATCGTTGTTCTTCAAGGTATAAAGCTGCAACTTCCATAACTTTTTCATTTTTGCAACAAAAGCGTTATTTTCATGTAAGGTTACTGAAGTGTCAATCCATATTACCTTAAAGGGGACATTCCCTTTGAACATCTGCCTTATTAAATGTAAAATAACGGTGGAACCCTTCCCTCCTGTAAAAAGCACACCAAGATTTTCAGAATTATATTTCTCAACAGCACTCATTATTATTTTTTTTGATTGCGCAGTCTTATCATAAAATGTCACAAAATACCCACCTCCGCTTTATAAAAATTACTTCAACGCTAATTAATTTAGAGTTGATGAAAGCCTATAGTTCTCTCTTTGTTTTAGTTATTTTCAACTCCTTATTCAATTCATATTGCCGTTCAGAGACGCAGCATTTTTCCCTATATGTACTTCCATACAACGCCTATCAATGTGCCCCGCATTCTTAATTGATTGCCAATCTCCTCTTATTACTACCCTGGGGTCACAGACTCAAAATCCGCCTGTTGCACCTTCTGCATCTCTTTCCATCCGTCGCTGAGGATTTCAATCACTTTCTCGGCATTTCCGTAGGCATTGAGATCATCATGCACATCTGCATCAACAAGACTGCTCATGGTAAATTCGTAGAGTTGTCTCAAGTTCTGTGATATTTCTCCTGAGTCCATGACCAGGGCATTTGACAACTCCGCGATAATCGCCTTTGCCTTGTTTGTGTAAAGCGTCTTGCCGGTCACATCTCCTATCTCTGTTTTTTCTTTTGC
>JGI2160J19893_10000775_pt1 | contig 10464 bp, 9 predicted proteins | sample DeeMarSeWOR28_12_FD_19893 | JGI IMG/M metagenome (IMG submission 19893)
AGCCGGTCTGCATTGATTTCTAATGGATATTGTAGTAGTGCAAAATCATTTTATATCTCAATGCCGTTTACGGCGGGAGCCATTCGCAATGACCAAATTTGAACACTTCCATCTTAAAAACGAGATGCTGGGAGCCAACTTTCTGGCCAATTTTATTGGTGTCTTCTTCGTTAACACGCTGCTATTAATTGCNGAAGGAAAGCCGGCTGAATACGTCTGGACCCACCGGGTCGCATATTGGGTGGATGCGCTTTTTACACCATTTGCATTTGCTTTTGTTATCGTGGCAAGTCTGGTTTATGAAAAGCCGATTCGTCAGTGCTTGAATGCCTTTTTCACTGGAAAATCCGTTTCCAGCAATCTCCGGCGCAAAGCCAGCCGGCGCCTGCTGAATGAGCCTTTTGTGTTCATCACCCTGGATTTGAGCATGTGGCTGCTCGCTGCTTTTATTTATCCGCTGATCCATTGGATCTATGGTGGCGGAACGAACATGATTCAGCGTTCAATGTATCTGAGTATCAGCACCGGCCTTATCACCATTACCATAGCCTTTTTTCTCTTGGAACACATTTTACAAAAGAAGCTTGCGCCGCTATTTTTCCCCCAAGGCGGCCTGACATCTGTTCCCAAGACAATGCGCATACGAATCCGCACGCGCCTGGCGGCTCTGTTATTTGCCTGTAACCTGATTCCGCTAATATCGATCATGCTCATCATGATGAGACTCGGAGGCCTCCATCAGGATGCCGCCACGACCCTGCAACAATTGAGAACATCTATATACATTAATGCCTTTATCTTTTTAGGCATCGGCATATATCTGACCGGACTGGTCAGCAAGAATCTAACCATTCCCTTTACGGAAATTATTCAAACCCTACGGAATGTCAGAAACGGCCACTTTGACAAAAAGGTACAGGTCACCACCAATGACGAAATCGGCTATACCGGCGATGTCATCAACGAGATGACCGAAGGGCTTAAAGAGCGCGAACGTCTGCAGCAATCTCTGAATATCGCCATGGAAGTTCAACAGAACCTGCTGCCCAGCAAAGACCCCGAAATTCAAGGCCTCGATATCGCCGGTGCCAGCATTTATTGTGAAGAAACCGGCGGGGATTATTACGATTATCTGATGAGCGCTGAAAACGGTCAGCAAAAGATCTGCGTGGTGGTCGGCGATGTTGCCGATCATGGTATCCCGTCGGCGTTGCTCATGACCACGGCGCGAGCGTTCCTGCGTCAGCGCGCCTCGCGATCCGGTGAACTGGATCAAATAGTCTCTGACGTAAACCATCAACTGACGAGGGATGTCGAAGATTCCGGGCGCTTCATGACGCTGTTTATCTGTGAGATCGACCGCAGCAATCTGGTCATTCACTGGGTCAACGCCGGACACGACCCGGCGATGATCTATGATAGTGAAAGTGGCCAATTCGAAGAACTGACAGGCAATGCCATGCCCATGGGCGTTTCCGAAATGGCTGCCTATCAAAAATTTGATAAAAAGATCACCCCGGGTCAGATTATCATGATCGGAACCGACGGCATCTGGGAGGCCCGAAGTCCGGAAGGAGAAATGTTCGGCAAAGAACGTTTTAAAGGCATTATTCGAAAAAACGCCGGTTGCACAGCTAAAGATATCATTCAGGCGGTGATGAAATCAGTCGATGGCTTCTGCCGATCACTGGAAAAAACAGATGATGTTACACTTGTCGTAACCAAAATCAAATAAAAGCTAATTGTTCTTGACACGCAAGGGTCGATTCCTTAGATTGTTATAAGTGGTTTCAAAACCTCAGATCAGGTTCATGGGACCCGCTTGCCAGCGGGACTTCGCATCTGATCCTTTTAAACAAAGGTGCTCAGCAAACTGCAGGCCGATCGAGAAAGTCGTTGTTCCCAGCATACGCTATAGTATGCGAGCATTTATCGGAGGCCTGTGATGCACCTCAGTGTAATAGAATGGGTCCAAATCCCGCTCCATTGAGCGGGGAGATGGGGTTTTGAAGCCACCTTAGAGATTGGGGTGGCTATATACACGCCTGAGATTATACCCTCGGAACCTGATCTGGGTAATTCCAGCGAAGGGAATGTGCAAAAACGATCTGTATCCAATCATCGATCAAGCCGCTTTCCGCTGGAGGCGGCTTTTTTTTGTCAACCGCGGGTTTGATAAACGACGATCCGGGAGAAATCGATTATGCCGCAATTAAATGAAAAAGCAGCTCAAAATTTATCCGCACTAAGGTCGCAAAAGCCCCTGATTCATAATATCACGAATTACGTCGTTATGAATTACACCGCCAATGCCTTACTGGCAATGGGTGCGTCACCGGTAATGGCCCACGCCCAGAATGAAGTTGAAGATATGGTTGCATTTGCCGGCGCGCTGGTGCTCAACATCGGCACACTGACCGATGAATGGATTCACTCTATGATCAAGGCCGGCAAGAAAGCATCCAAACAGCAAACACCAATTATTCTAGATCCGGTCGGATCCGGAGCCACGCCCTTGCGCACCGATTCGGCTAAAAAAATCATTGCAGAAACCCGCGTCAGCGTCATCCGCGGCAATGCTTCGGAAATCCTTTCTCTGCGGCATGCCGAATCCAAAACCAAAGGCGTGGATTCCATTCACTCAGTGGAAGAAGCCGCCAAAACCGCTACCGTTCTGGCTCAGGAGCTCGGCACCACCCTGGCCATCACCGGACCGGTGGACCTGATCACCGACGGCAGGCGGGTGATCCGGGTTGAGAATGGACATCCCCTGATGGGCTTTGTCACTGGAACCGGTTGCGCGGCCACAGCAACTATCGGTGCTTTTTTGGCCGTTGACGATGATCCGGTCAGCGCAACGGCAACGGCGCTGGCCTATTTTGGGCTAGCCGGTGAAGTCGCCGGACAAAATGCGGGCGCTCCGGGAAGCTTTATGATCCAGATGCTTGATGCGCTTTACACCATTACACCACAGGCTCTAAAAGAAGGTGCTAAAATAGAAGAGAATTAATTCGTCCGTAGTCAGTGGTCCGTTGTCCGTTGCAAAAAAAAATAGAAATACCATGCGGCGAGCCAAGTAACGAGTCGATAGAGTCCAGTTTTTCAGCAACAGACAATTGACAACGAACGACGAACAAAATCCTGCAAAGATTTAGAGTTATGAAATTAAAAAATATCGACTATTCCTTATATCTGGTGACCGACCGGGGTTTAGCCCGCGGCCGATCCACACTTGAAATTGTCAGTGCCGCCGTTAAAGGCGGCGCCACCGTGGTGCAATTACGCGAAAAGAATTGTTCAACCCGGGAGTTTATCGAACAGGCAATGAATATTAAAGACTTCCTCAAAACCCACAGCGTCCCTCTGGTCATTAACGACCGGGTGGATGTTGCCCAGGCCGTAAAAGCCGATGGTGTGCACCTTGGACAGACGGATATGCCGCTTGAAATGGCTAAGGGCATTTTGGGCGATACGATGATCATCGGCATATCGACCGAATCGGTGCAAGACGGTATCGAGGCCGAAAAAGGCGGCGCCGACTACCTGGGCGTCAGCCCCATTTATGTCACGCCCACCAAAACCGATACAGCGCCTCCCCTGGGCCCGGAAGGGCTTCGGGAAATCCGTAAAGCAGTAACCCTTCCGCTGGTCGGCATCGGCGGATTAAGCCGGAACAACGCTGCCGAAGTCATCCGCAGCGGTGCTGACGGGGTGGCCGTCGTTTCCGCGATTGTGGCTGCCGATGATCCTGAAACGGCTGCGCGTGAGTTGAAGAAAATCATTACAGAAGCCCAACAGACATGAATCTCAAAGAAATCGGTGAATTCGGTTTCATCAAAAAGATCAGCCGCGGCTGTTTGATTCGACCGCATGGCATCATTAAAGCCATCGGTGACGATGCCGCCGCATTTATAACCGAACCCGAACAGTTGACCCTGATCACAACCGACCTGCTGGTTGAACGCGTCCATTTCCTGCGCGGTGCAATCTCCGGCTTTGATCTGGGCTATAAATCCCTGGCCGTCAATCTGAGCGACATCGCCGCGATGGGCGGCACCGCCAGGGAAGCATTTGTCAGTATTGCCATCCCCGATGATTGCCAAATGGATTATCTGGAAGCCATCTACGACGGCATCAAGGCGCTGGCCACAGATTTCGATGTCAACGTTCTGGGAGGGGATACCACTCGTTCAAAAGTGGACCTGATCATCAATATCGTGGTGCAGGGCATCGTGCCAAAAGACGAACTGCTGTGCCGCGATGGGGCCCGGCCCGGAGATGTAATTTTCTCAACCGGTTTTCTGGGAGACAGCAAAGCCGGATTGCATCTGATATTAAATCAAATCGCCGCCGATGATGAAACACTAAAAGCATTGCTCAAAGCCCATCTGCTGCCGCAACCCCATCTGCCGGAAGGCCGTTTTCTAGCCCGGCAGCCCGGTGTACATGCCGCCATCGATACCAGCGATGGCTTGAGCTCGGATCTGGCCCATATTTCCGAAGAAAGCCGGGTGGGCGCCCGTCTGTTTGCCGGTAAAATCCCCATTTCGCAAAATCTTATAGATTTCTGCACCCGATTTAATTTTGACCCTGTTAACTATGCGCTTGCCGGGGGCGAGGATTACACCCTGCTGGGCACGATCGCACTGGAAAATGCGGATAAAATTACGATTGCTTTTGAAAAAAAATTTAAGCGCCCACTATTTATCATCGGAGAAATCATTACAGAGCAAAAGCTTGAGTTGACTTATCCGGGCGGTGAAACCAAACCCCTGATCCCCACAGGTTGGGACCATTTCAAGGCCGAAGAAAATGAATGAGGCTTCACGGAACCAGAAAAAACCCAGACAGTACTGTAGAGTCCTGACGATTGCCGGTTCTGACAGCGGCGGCGGTGCCGGCATTCAGGCTGATCTGAAAACCTTTTCCGCCATCGGCTGTTACGGCATGTCGGTCATAACAGCCCTGACCGCCCAGAATACCCGGAGTGTCACCGGCATCCATGCCGTTCCACCGGCCTTTGTCGTGCAGCAAATTGATGCGGTGCTCAGCGATATCGGCGCCGATGCCGTTAAAATCGGGATGCTCTACTCGGCTGAACTGATTGAGGCAGTCGCCGAGGCAATCAAAAAACATGGCGCCCGCAAAATCGTTCTGGACCCGGTCATGGTCGCCCAGAGTGGTGATAAGCTATTGCAGGACGACGCAGTTGACGCCATTAAAGCACATCTGATGCCTCTTGTGGATGTGGTGACGCCCAATATACCGGAAGCTTCGATCTTAACGGGACAATCGTTGAAGAACTGGAAAGATATTGAAAAGGCGGCTGAAATCCTGGCGAAAAATGGCAGCCAAAGCATTCTGATTAAAGGCGGGCATAGGAAGGATAACCAAAGCACGGATCTGCTGTTCCTAACCCGTGAAAATCGGTTTGTGCACCTGGCGGCCGACCGCATCAAGACCAATAATAACCACGGAACCGGCTGTACGTTGTCGTCGGCGATTGCCAGTTACAGGGCTAAAGGCAGCGATATCGAGGAAGCCGTTCAAAAAGCCAAGGCGTTTATGAATGGCGCCATCGCCGCCGGCGCTCAGTATCAAATCGGCCATGGGCACGGCCCGGTGCATCATTTCTTTAAATGGTGGCAATAGCGTCAACGACCACCCGCAAAGCGGGTGGCTTTGATTTTAGCGCCAAAGGCGATAAAAGACAGCGGCGCAAAGTGCCCCAATCGTTGAAAACAACGCCGTGTAACCGTGGGTTCTCCTGCGAAGTGCCCGGTTTGGAAAACCCGATCAAGCAAACTTCGCCTGCACCAAATAGAAGACTTAAGCCTGTAAACCCGTCGATTATTGATCAGAACGGTTCTGCGAAGCCGCTTTTGACTCGTGAAGCTCCCGCAGATAAATTTGGGCTTCCTGCACAATTTGCACTTCACCGGCGTTGCTGGCAATTTGCTCTGCCTGGTTCAGCCAGTTCAAGGCGTCATCGAACTGGCCCTGCAGCGCAGCGCTTCGCCCGGCCCTGAGATAGCGCACAGATGCTTCATGGGGATTCCCGGCCTTCTCACTGGCTTGGCCTGCCAGGGCCAGGGATTTTACCATGCCGCGATATTCACGTGCTTCACGGCGCAAATCAGTCGCTGCTTCAAATGCGTTTACAGCCTCGCCCCAATTGTATTCTGCCATGGCCAGATGTCCCAACAACTCGTGATGATCTGCGCGCAGCAGCGGCAATTTCGGTTGTCCAATCGAAACGATCGCTTCACGCAGCTTGTCGGTATCGCCCTTTTTGCTTGCGATCAAACCCCGCAGGAAATGTGTTTTGCACTGTACGATCGAAGATGCCTCAGGGGTTGCGGACAGGATCTGATCGGTCATTTTCCAGGCCGCATCCGAATCCTCCCTGAGATGAAGAACGGTGGCTTCCAAAAGAAGAAAATCAGCCTCACGGCTGTAGCCTGCCATGGCCATTTCGGTTTTGGCCTGCTGGATGACCTCAAACGCCTGTGCATAAGACTGCAAATTGATCAGGCAAATTGCCATATTGTATTGCGCATCTAAAGCAGCTCTGAAATCATCACGAATATAAGCCCGATCCAGGGCCTTTCGGTAAAAAGCAGCCGCCTGCTGCAGCCTGCCACTGTCAAACGCCTGTTGTGCTGCCCGGTTAAAGCGCTCAAGATCTTCATCGATCGCCGGGCTTTTCTGCACCGGTGCTGAGGACCCGCAGCCACCGAAAACCAAAAGCGCAATCGCCAGCAGCATCCCGATGCGCCAAACAAAAAAATCCGGGCGAAGACAACTGATCATGGATTCACCTCCAGCGGCGATAGGCGCGCAGCGGTCTGCGAATCTGCGCGGGATGTGCCCCCCAGTAACCAGCTGGTTTGAAGCTGTTTGATCAAACGTTCGAGTTCGACCATCACCTGTTGAACCTGAACAACGAGTATCGGTACCGTATCGGAGGTGTCGCCGAGATTTTTGACAATCTTTGGCAGTTGGGGTGTCGCTTGGCTGAGATCTTTCATCACCGCTTCGGCGGATGCCAGTGCCTCTTTGAGGCTGCGGGCAATTTGCGGAATATCTCCGGATGGGTCATCGAACTGCGCGGAAAACGCCGAGACATTTTGAATCGTTGCTGCCAGATCATCAAGGATCGGCCCCATCCGCTTTGTTTCCGTATCGAGCTGAGCGATCAGGCTCTCCAGATCCCTTGCCAGTTTATCTTCTGTTAGCAACCGCCCGATCGTTCCCTCGCCCCGCTCGATCCGATCCGCGATGGAATTCATATTCGCCAGCAACTGCTGCACGCCCTTGTCCGGATCCTGCAGCTCTTGGGCCACGGTCAAAAACGCCTGAATGGCTTTTTGGGTATCATCGATGATCGGAAAAATCTTTTCCCGCATTTCATCGATCAAATCACCCACGGTGTCGGTCGGTTTGCGATCGGACACGGCGGTGATCACTGCAAATTCCCAGTCAAGCGGTTCCCCGGAGCCCCGTGTAATTTCAAGGTAGGCATCACCGGCAATGCCGAATGTTTTGCGTATGGTGGCCTTTGAATCGCTGCGAACGAATACCGCCATTTCACTGTCGATTCGGACATCGGCGTGCATCTTCTCATTGGGATTGATAAGGATGTCCCTGACCTCTCCGGCTTTGGTCCCGAGAATTTCGACGGTTGATCCTTTGGCAAGACCGGACAGACCCTCGTCCGGCAAAACAACCCGGAGCATTTCCCCGGGGTTAAACCACTCTCTGACCCGGCCGGAGTAGATCAGTCCGGCGATAAAAATCAGCAACGCCATCAATACAAACAGTCCGACCGCTTCATTCGTATAGCGGAATTTTGATTGTTGGAATTCATCTTTCACATTGTCACCTCCACAAGCTTTCCGGCAACCAGGCGATATCGATGCGTCGCAGGAATCGTTGCATCATTCCAAATGGCAATTTCTCTTGTCAGCCAGATGACGGCNGTTCCGCGATCGCGCGCATCTCGAATGGCTTGAATCAAAGGAGATACGATTTCAGAACCGATGCCGATGGTGGGTTCCAGCAGCAGGATAAGCGACGGCCGGCCGAGAAATGCCCGCACACAGGCCGCTCGCTGCAAATCGGCCGGTGTGAAATCGCCGGGCAGTCCCAGAGGCACCCCGGGCAGGCCAAATCGCTCTGCCAACTCCCCGGCTTCATCGCGGATGCGGCTCGCGGATCTGTGCGTGTGGTAAAGCTGCGGCAGCAAAATATTTTCCAGCAGCGATAAATGATTGATCCAATTTCCTGCAGTGAAGACGCTGCCGATTCGCCCGCGCAGCGCATTGGCCAGATCGGGGCGCAACTCCTGCCAGTTTCTTCCCAGAAAATATACGGCCCCCCGCAAGGGTCGGATGAGGCCCGCACATGCATCTGCAAATGTGGATGCTTGCTCCGAGCGTGCGAGACGCATCAACGACAGATCCCCGCCGAACACCTCAAGGTTGATTTCATCCGACACACTTCTGCCAAAAGGATCGGTCGTCAGAACCGCATCTTCGAACCGCAACACGATTCGCTGTTTTTCGAGTATCACCGCCATGAGCAGTTTATCTCCTTGCATCACAACAAAATTGTCAGTGCAACGGATATCACCAATGTGGCCAGGACGGATTTGGCAAAACTGCGCGGCAAAATGTCCAGCACATCGACTGCAGAACCGCTGAGCGCCAGCGCCTCGCTGCAGGATATCAGCCCAACAGCAAAACCGATGGTCAATGTTTTTGCCGCAATCAACACATATTCTTGCCGCCCCATTGAGCCCAGCGCCCTGTGGATAAAATCTAAAAAAGTGAACTGGATTAAACCGAGCTGCGTGCCTGAAACAAATCCGGCCATCAAAGCCACCGTCACAAAGGCAACCGTCAGGCAGAACATGCAAATGCTAAGCGCTAAAACACGCGGCACCACGAGATAAAGAAACGGATCGATACCCTGAGCATCGAGCATGTGAACCTGCCCTTCGGCTTTCATGGTGCCCAGTTCGGCCACGATCACCGATCCGCTGCGCCCGATCACAATCAGGCCCACCAGTACCGGCGCGATTTCACGCACCAGAACCACCGATAGAAAGCCGCCGAATAATGCCGTACCGCCGAATACCTTCAGCCAGTGGAGTGCCTGGGCGACGATGCCAAACCCGACGAAGATCCCGCTCACCACTATAAACGGCAACGCCCGGGTTCCCACCTGATAACACTGGCGCATAAATTCGGCCCGGATCGGCCGGCGCCAGGTGATCGGCCGGCGAGCTTGCCAGATGACGGCAATCGCATCGCTGAGAAAATGAATCGGCTGCCGCCATAATTCAATCGCCCCCACTCCAAGTGCTGCAAAAAAACGCCTCAGCTTTGGAAAAACATTCGATGGGGCGCGCAACGCTGAATCTATGGGTTGTCGGTTGTTCATATTCGCCCTGTCAGAAGATAGGTTGATACCTCGCCGATATTGGGCAAATAAAATCTGCCTCTCGCCTTGAACAAGAAACCGGCACGAAGATGACGATAGGCGGTTTCCGAAATCTGAATGGTCCCCGGGATAGCGGTTTTGGCCATCATGGAAGCAAAGCGAACGGCTTCTCCCCAGATGTTGTAGGATTTTTGGGTTCTGCCCACCGGACTGCCCATGACAGCCCCCCTATCAATGCCGATCCGAAATTCCATGGGCGTATTCAACTCTGCAAATAAGGCGGTGCATCGATCCTGAACGCCGAGTGCCAGGTCAGCAACCATATGGGAATGATCTTTTCGCTTGTCTTCCATTCCGGCCGCACAGATGATTTCGTCGCCCATAATTCTCATATATTCGATGCCCAGGCGAGCAGCCAGATCTTCTAAATGACCGACGAGGTGTTCAACCGCTGAAATGGATCCACTGTCGGCAATTCGTTCGGCCAGCGATGCCGGATCGGTAAATCGGAGCAGAAAAACCGTCGTATCGTTAAAAAGATCGGCACCGACAATCTCAGGATCAATACCGCGCGCTAACATCCGCTCCGAAAAAGAAACGAACCGATCCGTTGCGGGCGCAAAAATTTGTGCCCGCTGCCCACGTGTCGTTTCATGTTTNGTGAGATGTANTTGCGGCTGGCCCTGAATGTCAGCCGTGGCGGCGCCTGTCGTGGGAACAACAGAATCGCCGGGGGCATTGGCATCCTCTTTTTGCGCTGTGGATGAGGGTATAGATTGTTGAACTTCTGAAAACCGCAAAGCCAGCATATTGGCGATCGCAAAGGCAAAAGAGATTTCTTCGTTCGACCAGTTGCGGGACAGGCGATCATGCTCGAACCACAGCGAACCGATGGTTTGATCATGATGACGAATGGGTACGGCCAACAATGACTCGCAACCCAGGGGCTGCAAGTAGACCCGATACAGTTCGGCGATTCGGCTATCGTAGCCGGCATCCGGTGCGGAGATGTCTTCA
>JGI2160J19893_10000782_pt1 | contig 10424 bp, 9 predicted proteins | sample DeeMarSeWOR28_12_FD_19893 | JGI IMG/M metagenome (IMG submission 19893)
AAAGGTTGATTTTTTTTTCAATAATTACGCATCTGAATTTGATTCTATTTACGGAAATAAGCAATCATTTTTTAACCATATTATTAATTCATTATTTCGAAAAAGCATGCGATTACGTTTCGAGAAAAGTTTAGAGTACTGCCAGCCCGTTGAAGGACGCACAGTATTGGATATTGGGTGTGGACCCGGACACTATTGTATGGCTTTTGCCCGTCGTGGAGCCAAAAAAGTCATTGGAATTGATTTTTCAAAAGATATGATTGAAATTGCCAGAAAACGTGTTTTATCTTCTGGCTTATTGGAACAGTGTGAGTTAATTGTTCAGGATTTTTTTGAATATAATCCTCTTAACAAGTTTGACTTTACGATTGTCATGGGAGTATTGGATTATATTGAAAACGCAGAAGTATTCATAAGAAGGGTTGCCGAGCTAACCATAAAAAAAAGTTGCTTTAGCTTTCCAGCCGACGGAGGGTTTTTGGCCTTGCAACGAAAAGTACGATACCTAAAACGCTGCCCTTTGTACATGTATACATATGATCAACTGGACAAACTTTTTGGAAAACACTTTAACAATATGTACGTAATTGAAAAGCTCGATAGAGATTATTTTGTCACGATAAATTTTGAATCCTGAAGAAAAAAAAAGTAAATAAGAAGTGTTTATCCTAAATCAGAGTGCTTATTCGTCTGGCGAAAATGATTCCCAAATGAAAAATGTTCTATCTGTAGATGTTGAGGACTGGTTCCATATTCTTGAAGTCGATTCAGCCCCGGATGTTGAAAACTGGATTCGGATGGAATCGAGAGTTGAGAAAAATTTTTATAGTATGTTGGATGTATTCGATACAGCTGGAGTCAAAGCCACTTGTTTCTTTTTAGGTTGGATAGCAGAAAAACTTCCTAAATTAGCAAAAGAGGCGGATGAACGTGGTCATGAAATTGCATGTCACGGTTATAGTCATCAATTAATTTATACACAAACTCGAAAAGAGTTTGCTGAAGACATAAGCAAATCTAAGAAAATTTTGGAAGATACCATTGGAAAACACGTTCTGGGCTACAGAGCCCCTGGTTTTTCTATCATCGAAAGTACAAAATGGGCTTTTGACGAATTAAGCAATGCAGGATATCTTTATGATTCATCTATATTTCCAACTGCACGTGGTCATGGGGGAATTGCTGATGCGAAAACTCATCCACATAAAATTCACTCAGAAAATGGGGATATTATCGAATTTCCCATCACTGTAATCACCTTTATTTGGAAAAAGATGTGTTTTTTTGGAGGCGGATACTTGAGAATATTTCCTTACTTCCTTATTCGCCATTATTCGAATGCTGTTAACAAAGAAGGAAGACCAGTAATCTATTATATACATCCAAGAGAAATTGATCCAAAGCACCCAAGGCTTCCGATGGGATTTTACCGCTATTTCAAATCTTATGTCAATTTACGTACGACAATCAACAAAATAAAAAGATTGATCAATGAAGAAGAGTTTCTTCCATTTAGAGATTGGATAACTGAAAGCAAAAGTTGGTATGAATTTGATAAAAAAAAATAAAATACTATGTATAGTATGCTCTGCAGGAGGACATCTTACAGAGGCACTAATTGCGGTGGATGGCGTTGACTATCCTAAATATTTTGTAACTTATCAATTGCCGCATACTGATGCGAGTCTTGCCAAACTGGATTATTATTACATCACAAACCCACATAATAATATATTTAAATATGTTATAAACATTTTCCAGTCTTTTAGAATCTATTTTAAGAAACGACCCAAATTCATTTTGAGTACTGGCAGCGGAATGGCAATTGCCACATGTCTAATTGGAAAGATATTTCGATCAAAAATCATATATATTGAAACAGGTGCACGAATATCTTCNCCATCAAAGACCGGGAGGCTGTTGTATTGCTTTAGCGATCTTTTTATTGTCCAATGGAAAGATTTGACGAGATTTTTTCCAAAAGCATTATATGGGGGATTGTTATTTTGATTTTAGTTCTTCTTGGTACAAACCCTTACAATTTTTACAGATTAGCCATAGCCGCTGATGAATATGCCGCTGAATCAGGAGAAGAAGTTTTTATTCAGTTAGGATATACAAAATATTCACCTCTCAATTCAAAATTTAAAGACTTTTTAAGCAAACAAGAAATTATGAATAAAATTATAGAAGCTGATATAATTGTCACACAGGGTGGATTCGGTAGCATCGCCGATTGCCTTCGAGCTGGCAAAAAAGTTGTTGCTGTGCCAAGGAAACCAGAGTTGAAAGAATCACCCGATCGACAAGAGGAACTAGTCAGAGAATTGGAAAAGCTTGGAAGGCTTATGGGTGTTTATGATATAAATGAGCTGCCGGAAGCGATCAAAAAGACTAAAAAAACTCTATTTAAACGAGGAGACGGACACAGAATCTCTAATTTATTAAATAAATTTATTGCGGCCAATAAGTAATGGAACTATCGGTCATAATCATTGAATATTTGGATTTGGAATCGCTTGAAAGGGCAATTTGTTCCATTTACAATCATATTTCCAAATTGAGTATTGAAATAATCGTAGTAAGCAATAGCGCATACTCGATAAAAAAGCAGATTGATATAGAGTCGAGATTTCGTAAGGCACAAGTTATCTTTAATAGGGATAATCTCGGTTTTGCCAAGGCTGTCAACCAAGGGATTAAGATTTCCACCGGGGAATTCGTATTGCTTTTAAATCCTGACGCAAGACTTTTGGATGATAGTTTGCAAAGTGCAGTGGACTTTATGATTGGCAACTCCAATATTGCAGTTGTTGGACCCATGACTTTAGACGGTGAAGGGCAGCTACACGATACTTTCAGAAAGTTTATGGGCTTAGGAGTTCTGGTAGCGAGAACGCTGAAAAGGTTTTTGAATTTAAGAACCGGAAGGTTCTTGGAGAATACAGATTACTCCAAGGCACAACAAGTTGATTGGGTTTCCGGAGGTTGTCTTCTTGGAAGGAGATCTTCTATTGATGAAACAGGTCTGATGGATGAACGCTATTTTATGTATATGGAAGACATGGATTGGTGCAAGCGATTCTGGCAAAAAGGCTTCGAAGTCTGGTATCTGCCAGAATGGAAGATTGAGCATATTGGTGGGAAAGCCAGTACAAAAAAATTTAGTATAACAAACAAATTAATGTGGATACATATGATTAGTTATTGTAAGTACTATTTTAAGTGGCTGCATTTTAAATTGCCCTTCTAGAAATTTCCGATTTTTCTACCATCTTCAAAAATTTGTTTAACAGCTATAATTAAAAGTTATAATCTATCAAAAATGATAGACCACGTGAGTCTTTTACGTAGAATCAGGATTTCTATATCTGATTTCCGTAAATTCGGGCCTAAACCATGGCTTTCAGAAAACCCGTTGTATTAAGCTTTTTTGTCTATGATCANTGTTATAGACAACTGATTATAGACATTAATTTTATAAATCAAATAANGATTAATTTCACAAATTAATATTAATAGCGATCCATTAGAAGGCTTTTGAATGATTTTATTTTCCACATTTCTTATTTCAACTATAACCACTATTTTATTGATGCCGATTTTTATAAACTTGGCTTGTAAATTAAATCTTTTTGATTTTCCAAACAGACGAAAAATTCATTGCGATCCTATACCGAGAATCGGAGGGATTGCAATGGTATTGGGAATATTTTTACCAATTATAATATGGACTCCTATGAATAATTTTGTAAAGGCGGTCCTAATCGGATCTGGAATCCTAGTCATTTTTGGACTGGTTGACGATTTCAGAGAAATTAATTTTAAGACTAAATTTATTGGACAAATCCTGGCGGCGTTAATTATTATTCTATATGGAGGATTAAAAATTGAAAGCATCGGCATGTTTGCGCCCAAAGGCTTTATCTTTCCAATTTGGATATCTATACCTTTAACGCTTGTAATCATCGTGACGGTTACAAACGCTATAAATCTTTCAGATGGGCTCGATGGATTGGCCGGTGGGGTTTGCCTATTGACTTTTTTATGCATCGGATATCTTTCTTATTTAAACCAATTTCAAGCCTTTGAAATTATGTCAGTTGCGATGGTCGGAGCGATTTTTGGGCTTTTGAGATACAATACCCATCCGGCAACCGTTTTTATGGGTGATGCGGGCAGTCAATTGCTAGGTTTTGTTTCCATAACCCTTGCATTAGCTCTAACTAAAGAAAGTAATCAAATAAGTCTCGCGTTGGTTTTACTTATATTGGGAATACCGGTGATTGACACGCTATCCGTCATGATTCAAAGGATTCTTAAAGGACGGTCGCCATTTGTTGCAGATAAAAACCACCTCCATCACAAGATTATGAATCTTGGATTTTATCATTCTGAATCTGTCCTATTTTTATACATACTGCATGCAATTTTGGTGTGCATGGGGTTTATATTCAGGTATATGCCCGCATGGTTTCTTTTGTCTTTTTATGTTCTGTTTTCAGGAGCTTTGCTGACAGCTATTTTTATTGGTGAGAGCAATGAATGGAAGGTTAAGCGATATGATTTTATCGATAAGATCATAAAAGGCCACCTACGAAAACTCCGAGAAGAAAACTTTATCATCAAATTCTCTTTTAAAGCAGTAGAAATAGGTTTTATTTTCCTTCTTCTTTTTTCGTGTTTTTTACCTCAGCAAATTCATATATATTTTTCACTAGCATCGATAGCGTTATTGGGTTTAATACTGTTAATCTGGAAAATAAAAAAGGAATGGACAACGCTGATCATTGAAAGTTCAATATTTTTGGTGATTCCGTTTCTCGTATATCTTAGCGAGAAGGATGTCGCTTATTTAATCGATACCACCTTGATCAAGGCTTATGCCTTCTCTTTCGGCATATTAATCTTTTTTGTTCTTTTAACACTTAAGTTTACAAGAAGAAGCGGATTTAAAACTACTCCGATGGATTTTTTGATTCTTATTATTGCTTTAGTGGTCCCCAATCTTCCGGATGAAAAAATTAGGGATTGGCAAATGGGTCTTGTTGCCGCCAAAATAATCGTTCTGTTTTTTTCGTATGAAATTCTAAAAGGCGAGCTTCGCATGGATACAAAAAGACTTGAAGTCACCGGTATCATAGCCCTCTTTGTGATCAGTATTAGAGGGCTCATTGGATAAGTATCTTGATTTGAATGAATGTGAAATAAATTACACATTATTGGGAAATAATTTACCATTTTTTTATTTGATATTCCAAAAAACTGATAATTAAGGCTTCAGGTTAAAAAGATAATAAAGAGATAACACATTAAATTTATTGAAATATAATTAAATTTTAACTGTTTTTTTTTGTCAGTATTTTAAAGTAAAATAGATTTTCTAGCGGCATGCATTTTGCATTTACTACTGTGCTGCGCTCATCTAATTGAAAAATATTGAGAACATCATGGAGATAAATATCGTTACAGCTAATTGGTAAATAAAGGAGGCCAGCCAAATATTAAAGCTCAGATTCAGGGGGGACCTCAATCAAATTAATTTAGATAAGCTGCTATTCCAGTATTTTCGGAATATAATCTGTCTAAAATCTAATTTATGGGCACTGGACTATTCTGAAATACAAATCTTAACGATTTTGGCCGGAAAGAACGGCTGAGATTGGCTTTCTTATTGGCCGAGGAGACCCACTTCCTCGAGATCGTCGAGTAGCCATTTCGACTTTTTTTTGAAGGTGGATTATTTGCTATACGTCGTGATCACACTGCTCATTGAAATATTACATCGTTCAAACGTAACCGTATCCGGCTCTGATCAACATTCGATATAAAACCGGCTCTGATCAACATCCGATATAAAAAAGGAGGTTCGGATGAAAAAGTTTACCTGCAGTTCTGTTCTTTGCTTAATTCTGATATTTTCAAATTCTACCAGCCCGGCTGCTGAAAAACCTTACCATATAGGCCCAGGCGATGTTTTGGAGATTTCTGTTTGGAAAGACCCTGAACTCACTAAACAAATGGTTGTACCCCCTGATGGTGTCATTTCATTTCCACTGATTGAAAACATCAATGTGACAAATCTTACTGTAGCAGATTTAAAAAAATTTATTGCTAAGAAGCTATCCGAATTTATACCGGATGCCACGGTTACTGTAATGCTTTTGGAAGTCAATAGCTTAAAGGCATATGTAATCGGCAAAGTTAATTCGCCGGGTGAGTTCGATATCGATTTGGGGACCAACGTTATGCAGATTCTTGCAAAAGCCGGAGGATTAACCCCTTTTGCATCTGGTGGTAATATTAATATATTGCGGCAGCAAGAAAATAAAATTGTCAAAATACCCTTCGATTACGGCGATGTTGAAAAAGGCAAAAATCTCGAACAAAACATTGTTCTTTCAACCGGGGATGTTGTTGTTGTGCCTTAACCCAGAAAGAAGAGTAGAAAATATAATAGGCCTCAATACAACTCAATAAAAATAGATAGTAAAATATTCCAAAATCAACACTTGCATGAAAGGCGCCCTTGATAATGATCAATAAACTTACGGTCCTGCCTTATGCGATCTTGATATTTTTTTTTCCACCCATTCTGTTTGATGCGTCTGCTGCGGAAATAACAGCCACGCCTTCTTTAACGCTAAAAGTTGAATATGATGATAATATCAATTTTGATTCAAAAGATGAAATCGATGATTTTTCAGGAAGTGCTATTCCGGGTTTGCAACTTAATTATTTAACCGAATTACTTGAATTTAATGCTTATGGTGAGGTTGATGTTAAACGTTACTATGACGAAACAGATTTTAACAGGACAAATCAACTATATGGCTTTGATAGTAAGTACAAAATAATAGAAAGATTATATTTTTTAGGCGAATTCGAATATCGCAAAGATGAAACGATCGATTCACAATTAGAAGAGACCGGAAGGATTTTCGAGTTAGATCGCAGAGAGCGATATTATGCAGACGGGGGATTTAGATACCAGATATCAGAATTATCTGAGATCGGTCCTAATTTCTCCTATGAAAAAACAAATTTTAGTTCCAAAGAAGATGACGATTATGATCTTTATAGGATTTCGCTGACCTATACAAAAGAATTCCAAAATGAAAGAGATACGATTAGTTTAATACCGTCATATGGGAAATATGAATCAGACACACAAGATGCAGATGGATATCGATTTGAGACCGGATGGAAACATCTTTTTGGAGAAACAGTAACCTCAGATATTCTTGTGGGAGTCAGATATACCAGAATAGATCGCAAAGATGAAGATAATAACGATAATGATTGGGGGGGCGTAGGCAAAATCGAAATAACAAAAATAGGAGAGACTTTTATCGGCAATATTGGCTACTCGCACGATATCAGATCAAGTAGCCAGGGGGAAATCATACAGGTAGATAGAATTTTTTTAAAGCTAGATAAAAGATTATTTGAACGCTATGGTTTTAAATTTGAAAGTTCGGGTTATTATTCACAAAATCAGTCAGGAGATAAGGACAAATATAGGTACTTTGTTTTAACACCGTCCATATATTACATGCTCACTGAAAATCATACATTAGAATTATTTTACAGTTACCAAAATCAAGTCGAAATGAATGAGCCGGGCAACCCGAATTCTCAGCGTAATAGGATATGGCTCAGTCTAAAATTGGAATTTCCAAAAAAATGGTATTAACCCTTATATAAGCTCATGCTTGAAGGAGTTTTTTATGGAAAAGGAAATAACTAAAAAAGAAATAACTCAAATAATTCGCAGAAGAAAGAAAAGCTTTATAACCTTATTCCTTTCTGTTTTTTTGATAGGATTTGTTGTCGCGATTGCTTTACATCCGATTTATAAATCGGAAGCAATTATAAGAGTGAATGAACAGGAGATTCCAGAGAATTATGTTCAATCGACATTAGACGACTATGTCGAAGCTCGCGTTGAAAAAATAAACCAACAAGTCCTGAATCGGCCAAGCCTTGAAAAAATAATAGCTGATTTGAAACTATATCCAGAAGGAACCGACCAATCAAGTCTTTCAGAAATAGTAGATAAATTTCGAGAAAATATCGATCTGGAAATGATCGTTTCAGAAATGCAGAGTAAACCAGGCGGTAAAGAAATATCGGTTACTGTAGCATTTAATTTATCTTATGAAGGAAGAGATCCTGAAATCGTGCAGCTTGTAACAGACAAGCTTGCGAATCTGTACATAGAAGCGGATACCAAACGAAAACAAAGAGTCGCTTCGGCAACGACTGATTTTTTGAAAATTGAATTAGAACGGTTAAAAGTTAATATAGAATCTCAAGAGAAAAAAATTAGCGATTTTAAAAGAGACCATCTAAGAGAATTACCTTCTGACGTCAGTAGAAATATCCAAGCAGTTTCACAATTAGAAAGAGAACTTGATATTGCTGATATGAAGTTAAGAAGTCTTAATGAAAAAAAGCTATATCTTGAATCTGAACTGGCAACAATAGAACCTTTATATCCCATAATAATAGAAGGCGACAAAATTGCAACTAACCCTAACCAGCGATTAAAAGAACTTAATATTAAACTTACGAAATTAAAATCTATTTATTCTGACAGACATCCCGACATCAAAAATTTAAAAAAAGAAATTAATGAGTTAGAAAGTAAAGTACAAAGCTCAAAAGCAAAAACATCAAATGAAAAACCGGAAAACCCAGCATATATTAATTTGGTCACGAAAGTAAATGCAATTAATATAGAAATTCAAGCTCTTGAAGAAGACAAAAAAAATATTTCTGCATCAATTGGACAATATCAGGACAGAATACAAAAAGCACCATCTTTAGAAAAAGAACTAAATGCACTTACGAGAGACTACGAAGCTTCAAAGATAAAATATCAAGAAATTTTAACAGAACTGATGGCTGCCACGACCGCCAGCGAAATAGAAGGCAAACAGCAGGGAGAAAGATTTATAATTGCCTCTCCAGCTTATTTGCCAACAAAGCCAAATAAACCAAATCGCCTTATGATTATTTTAGTGAGCCTCATTATTGCCATTGGCGCAAGCTTTATTTTTGCAGCTTTTCAAGAAGGAATAGACGACACTATAAAGACAGGCGATCAATTGAAAAAAATTACTGGAGTACCGTTATTTTCCTCCATATCATTTATAACAACCGACCGTGAAAAAAGGGCTAAAAGGCTAAAAATACTGGCTTGGTTTCTTATAATTATTGCCTGTTTAGGCGGGGCTTCATATTTTGTTAATAAAAATATTATTGAAATAGATTATTTATTGAGTATTATTCTTGAAAGATTAAAAATGATTGCCTAAATTTATTAAAAAACAAGTAAAGTTCACAATGTTTTTATGAAAGGCGCCAAAAATGAGCAAATTAAAAAAAGCACTCGAAAAGGCAAAAGAAAGTAGAGAACACGATCAGCAACCTATTTATGATAAAAGTGGATACCCACAAGGAAAAGAGCGTGTTAATATTCGCCCAATAGAATGCAGGCCTGAGATAAATATTAAATATTCAGAAACAAAAATAAAAAAAATTGACGATCGCGTGCTAAAAAATGGCAAAGTAATTTCTTTATTTCACGATCTTGAGAAAGCTGATCAAATAAAAACTCTAAGAACTCAGATATTAAACAGGCTCAAAGAATTAGGTGGAAGCTCTCTTCTGGTTACCAGCGCAAATCCGTATGAAGGTAAAACATTTACTGCAATTAACCTTGGCGTAAGTATTGCACAGGAATTGGATCGAACGGTTCTGATTGTAGATTGTGATCTAAAAAATCATTCTAATAATCATAAAAAATTTGGGAAAGATTTTTTCGGTACTCCGATGGATGAAGGATTATCGAATTATTTATTGGGTCAGACTGAAATTCAAGATCTGTTGATCAATCCTGGAATAGAAAGACTCGTTTTGTTGCCTGCCGGAAATTCATTACCAAATTCCGCCGAAATGTTGAGTTCACCCAGAATGGAGACACTCGTAAATGAGATAAAGTGTCGGTACCCGAAAGACAGAATTGTAATTTTTGATAGCTCATCATTGCTAACGAGCGCTGATCCATTGGTCTTAGCTCGTTTCGTAGATGGCATACTGCTGGTTGTGGAAGAGGAAAAGACCACCACAGAAGATCTAAAAAAAGTAATGGAATTGCTCAAAGACAAGCCTCTTATTGGAACCGTAATGAACAAATCTATATCGATTGCTGATTAAATTATGTATGAAACATTTTATGGCTTTAAAGAAAAACCTTTCGACCTCCATCCGGACCCTGATTACCTTTATATGAGCCGGGTGCATGAGAATACCTATGCCCATCTCGAGTACGCCATATTGGAAAACAAGGGATTTGTGGTGGTTACCGGTGAAATCGGTTCGGGTAAAACCACGCTGATCAATTTCTTATTGAACAA
>JGI2160J19893_10000783_pt1 | contig 10416 bp, 9 predicted proteins | sample DeeMarSeWOR28_12_FD_19893 | JGI IMG/M metagenome (IMG submission 19893)
CAGCAGAATCGAGCCCCCGCTGTAGAAGGTCCCTGCAATTGCCGCTGTCATGAGACAGGCCAGCGTTGCTGCAAGCAGTGCCCGGGGGCCGACAGCAGAAAGATCAGCAGTCCTTTCAGGCACGAGAGCGGCTATCCCCCCGACAAAAATTGCCAGTGAGGCAATGTGGGCAAAACCACAAAGGGCATAGGTTGCAAGGAAGGCAGAGCGTGGACTTTTTAATACTCCTGAATCTATCAGGAATGCAAGGTCCATATATGATTTCGTTTCAGTGACAATTGCCCGCTCGCCAATAACCTTTGCAATTTCAAAGGCATCGACAGGAGGTACGCCGATTACGAGCGTAAAGGGGTAAAAGACATACCCGAGCAGTCCCTTCAGGGACCAGTCAATATTCAATCCGACGACCCCGTTTACTTTCGCCCCGGCACCTGTAAAGATAAAGTCCGCGAGCGCTACCAGTCCCAGGAAGGCAACAAGAAGGGCAACCACGCCGACTGCCAGTTTGAGGCCGGCATTAGCGCCATTGATAATTGCCTCGATTACTGAGGACTCTTTTTCATACCAGGGATTGACGTCAACTCCCAGTGTTTCCGGTTGTCCGCTTTCAGGCACAATGAGTTTGGACATGATAATTGCAGCTGGTGCAGAGAGGAATGATGCTGAAACCAGATGGCCTGCTATTGTCGGAAACTGCTTCTGCAGTATCAGGATATAGATGGCAAGCACCGTTGAAGCAATCGTTGCCATACCTGCCGTGAGGATTGTGCAGAGTTCAGAGCGGGTCATTCTTTTCAGGTAGGGACGGATTGTCGTGGCCGATTCAATACCGACAAAGATATTGCTTGATGTGCATAATGACTCAGCTCCGCTAATTTTCATGAGCCGTGTGAATATCTTTGCAAAGATCCTGACAAGCCAGGACATAATGCCGACATAATAGAGAACGGCCATCAGGCTTGCGAAAAATATTATCTGAGGCAGTACCTGAACAGCAAAAATAAACCCCAGGGATTCCTCTCCCCATTCGTTCGTTGTACCCGGTGGAAGGGCCAGCCTTCCAAAGAGAAATTTTGTTCCTGAGCTGGCAACATCGATGACCTTGACAAGGACATCATTGATAAACATGAAGACATCAGCACCGGCAGGGACGATAAAAATAAAGAGGGCAAAGAGCATCTGCAGGACGGAGCCCCAGAGAATGACCCGCCAGTTAATCACTTTTCTGTTCTCAGAGAGCAGCCATGCAAAGACCATGAGAATGAATATGCCGGCAAAACTCACAAGGTTATACACAGGTCCTCCCCTGCTGCAGAAAATTGATGCACAGCATGGATAACAAGACATCAGATTGTCTGAGAAAGTTATTCATGAAACATTGTGTGGACGATGAATGCATAGCTATTGTCTGTACTGAATGTGCCGGCATTCTGTTTTCTCGGCAATCACCCATCTTTGATAAACTCCTGGTCATCAGAGCTGAGCAATAATATCTCAAATACCCCTTAATCTTCAAGAAATATAAGAAAAAGTTTGCTAAACTGATATATTGAGACCGGGCATGGCAAAAAATCGTCTTTAACCCGATAAGGTGCTTGAAAGGTTACGAATTCATAATATCGTGTCTTGACATCAGGTACTGGTAATCTCAACAGTGTTAGAGAAGAATATGCTTTCTTACCATGCCCGATCTCTATGAATAAGGAGCAGGATGAATGGCAGAGGACCCTACAGTCTCAGTTTCCAGAGATTACCTGAGTACTATTGAGAAAAAGGTAAAAGACCTCAACTCGCTCATTGAGGTCTCGTCCATTATATCTTCCACTCTCGATTTTAGTGATTTGATAACCCTTGTCATGGAAAAGTCCAAGACCGTCATCCAGGCAGAGGCCTGCTCCATACTGCTGTACAACAGGGAGATCAACAAGCTGGAATTTGCCGTTGCCCTCTGCGAAAAACACCCTGATTCGGAAAGGCTGAAGGGAATAACCCTTGACATGGGTCAGGGTATTGCCGGATGGGTTGCCGAGCACAGAAAGCCGCTCATCATTGAAAATGCTCAGGATGACAGCAGGTTTTACCGCGAAGCCGATAAACTCACGGGATTTGAAACCAGAAGTATTGTGGCAGCGCCTCTCCTTGGGAGGAGCGGTCTTGTGGGAGTGGCCGAACTTCTTAATCCAAAAAATAAAGACAGTTTTGACGGTTATGATGCAGAAATATTTCAGGCCCTGTGTAGACAGGTAGCAGTTGCAATTGAGAATGCACTCTTTCACAGGGCGGCTGTCGAACAGGAACGGTTAAACAGGGAACTGGAGGTTGCGGCTATTGTGCAGAAGAGCTTTCTTCCTGAATCCCCTGTCCTGGAAAAGGGCAATGTCAGAGTTTCGGCCATAAGCATACCAGCATCTCAGGTAGGAGGAGACGTTTATGATTTTCTTGATCTGGGAGGTGAAAAGATAGGGGTGCTGATTGGTGATGTCTCCGGTAAGGGGGTTTCGGCAGCCCTTTATATGGCAAAGGTTGTCAGCGAGTTCCGAAACATAGCCTACAGAACAGATTCACCTGATGAGACATTGCAGCAGCTTCACGCCCGGCTGTCCTCTTCACCACGGGGCATGTTTCTGACCTGTATCTATGGAATAGTAAATACCCTCACAGGCAAAGCCCGATTATCTGTTGCCGGTCACCCTCCTTTTTTTCATATTCATGAAGGGAAGGCAGAAGTGGTGGCACTGCCGTCAGGCCCTCCCCTTGGAATCCTTGATTCAGAGTATCCTGTTGAATCTGTTTCTCTGTCTGGAGGCAGCAAAATAATCCTGCTTACAGACGGTGTCTTTGACGCGAAGAATTCGGCCGGTACGCGGCTTGGTTTTGAACAGGCAACAGCATTGGTCAGGGACCATGCAGATGGAGACAACATTATTCAAATAATTGCGGACAGTGTCGATACGTATGCACAGAATATAAAACCGGCAGATGACCTGACACTCGTCCAGATTGAGATGAATAAACGATGAAAGATTCTGCTGTTATAACGATACCAGCTGACGCAAAATATCTCTGCGTGTTAAGGTCAGTGACTTCCAAGATGGCAGAGCTGAGCGGCCTCGGGAACGGTGAAATAGAGGAGGTAGTACATGCTGTGGATGAGGCCTGTTCCAATTCTATAAAGTATGCCTGCAGGGGGGACAGCAGCAAGGAAATTGCTGTAACCTTCCACTTTAATGATGCGAGCTTCAANGTAACGATAGAGGATACNGGCATAAAGACAGATCCTGATGCCATCAGGGGCAGGGACCTTGACGATGTCAGACCTGGCGGCCTTGGNGTTCATTTNATTCATAAGGCCTTTGATGTGGTATCCTTTGACGAAAGAAAAGAAGAGGGAAACCGGCTCAGACTGGTCAGACACAGAAAGGAGCACAGGTAGTCCATGGACATAAGCATGGAAACAGTTCAGGGGAAAATGGTCATCACACCTGCGGGCGACGTGGACATGCATTCCTCTCCTGCGCTGAGGGAGGCAATCCTCGGCCAGACAGGCCAGAAGGCAGCTGCACTGATCGTGGACTTCAGCAGTGTGTCCTATATAGACAGTTCCGGGATTGCCACCCTTGTGGAGGGTCTGAAGGTGATGAATACCTATGGAGGCAGGCTTCAGTTGACGGGAATGACTGAAGATATTCTGGAGATATTCAGGTTTTCGAAACTGGACACTATATTTGAAATATGCGGGGATATGAGTGATGCCCTCGGCAGGTGAGAATTTTTTTGGACTCATCGGAAGAAAAGGTCATTCTTTCAGAATGAACCTGAATTTTGCTTCGCGCCTTGTCAATGACACCTTTTACTGGTCCTTTATCTCTCCCTTCAAGGGCAAAGCCATTCGTGTCAGGGCCAGTATTTCCGAAATGGTCAAAGTGGGCTACAACTCTGTACCCATAGTGGCTGTCATCTCCCTTTTTGTCGGGATTATCCTTGCACTACAGGCCGCCTATCAATTGAAAAAGGTTGGGGCACTCATATATGTTGCTGATCTTGTCGGTGTATCCCTGACCCGGGAACTTGCCCCTATCCTGACAGCAATTATTGTTGCCGGCAGGAGCGGCTCTGCCTTTGCCGCTGAAATCGGGTCTATGAAGGCAGCAGAAGAAGTTGACGCCCTTGTTACCATGGGAATTAATCCGATACGGTTTCTTGTGGTACCCAAGCTCATTGCCCTTATGATTATGCTGCCGGCGCTGACTCTATTCGCTGATTTCATTGGCATTCTTGGTGGATTTCTCCTTTCAGTCACTGAACTGGGCATTCATCCCTATAATTATTTTCAGCAGACAGTCAGCGCCCTTGTGATGACCGATGTAGTTACAGGCCTGGTCAAGGCCCTTGCCTTCAGTATTGTGATAACGATCGTGGGCGCCTATGAAGGTTTCAAGGTGGAGGGCGGGGCAGAGGAAGTGGGGAGAAGGACTACTGCTTCTGTTGTGGCCTCTATTTTTCTGGTAATCGTCTTTGATCTTTTTTTTACAACATTATTTTATTTTTTCTCATAAGGAATGGATGCTGCAATTGAAATAAAGGGGCTGGTCACGCACTACGGGGACAGAGAGGTCCTGAAGAACATCTCCTTCTCAGTGCCGAAGGGTAAGACTACGGTTATCCTGGGAGGCAGCGGCTGCGGCAAGAGCACACTTCTGAAGCATATGATCGGTCTGCTCAAACCAACACGGGGCAGTATTTTTATACACGGCAGTGACATAGCGGGCATGGATGACAAGATGCTCGATGAAATGAGGAAAAAAATGGGCGTACTCTTTCAGGGCGCTGCGCTGCTGAACTCCATGACCCTGGCAGACAATGTTGCACTCCCCATGAGAGAGCACACGAAACTTGAAGAAGCCACCATGCAGATTATGGTGCGGATGAAACTTGAACTGGTAGGTCTCTCCGGTTTTGAGGATTATTTTCCTTCCCAGCTATCAGGTGGTATGAAGAAACGGGCAGGAATTGCAAGGGCCATGGCCCTTGATCCGGAATTTCTATTTTTTGATGAGCCCTCTGCCGGGCTTGATCCCGTTACTGCCGCAGGACTTGATGAGCTTATTCGCAAACTGAATAAGGCCTTCAAGATGACCATTGTTGTTGTTACCCATGAGCTGCCCAGTATTTATCAGATTTCCGATTATATAGTTATGCTCGATTACGGAGAGGTCCTTTTCACCGGCACCCTTGATGAATTAAAGGCCTCTGACAATGAGAGAATAAAAATGTTTCTTGAAAGAAGGCCCGAGCAGCAGATATATTCACCTGAGGATTATTTTAAGATTATTGCAGGAGATTGACAAAATAAATGAAGGCGGTCATGGCAGCTGGTAAGAACGAATGCAAACATTGTTCAACAATGTATTGTATTCGATAGATTTATTAAAAAAGAATAAAGTATGGAGAACAGGTATTCATTCAGCAATGCAAAATTTCCTTTAAGGAATCGACAATTCATTCTTACTCAATATTTGCATTCTCTCACATCGATAGTATCTGGAAGGAGGACAATTGGCCTATTTAAAGGATGAGATCAAGGCTGGGGTAATCATATTCACCGCCGTTATTCTTATGAGTGCCTTTACGATTCTTATCGGCGGTACCAGTCTCTTTGAAGATCATGATACGTACTACGTGAAAGTAACGAATGCAGCCGGACTGGAAACAGGAGCGCAGGTAAAACTTGGCGGAGTAAGGGTGGGAAGCATCCTCGATATAAAGGCTCCCCAGGGCCCGGGGGAAAAGGTTGCAATCACAATCGGTCTCAAAAAAGGCACACTGGTTTATCAGGGGACAGAGGCCATCATAACGCAGGTCGGCTTTGTCGGCGACATTTACCTCCTGCTGACTGTTGAAAAAACAGGCGCAGAGTTAATCGGTGTCGGAGAGACGATCCCATCGGTTGAGGGCGTTGATTTTGCTGTACTCATGGCAAAAATCAACGTGATCTCCGAGTCAGTGGATAAACTGATTCATGATGTGAATAAGCTTTTTAGCGACAGCACCATTGATGACATAGAGAAGGCTGTTAAAAATGTAAGTGTTGTACTCAATGAAATAAACGGGCTTGTGCGGGACACAAAGGGTGAATTGTCCACTATGATAAAGGTGGCCACTGAAGACTTTGAAAGGGCAGGGGAAATGATAGATTCTATCAGGGAGAGCGCAGGGGCAATTGAATCAACTGCCAGGTCAGTGGGGAATACTTCTGAGACGGTGAATGGTGCAGTCAATCTTCAGTCGCAGAATATAACAGACCTGTTGACCTCCATGACTGCTGCCACTGAGGCCCTGCAGGAAGTGCTGCAGGAGATCAAAAATAAGCCCTGGAGTATTATTTACAAGGAAAGGAATGCTGAATGAAGATACGTTTCAGTCCCATCATAATTATTCTTTGCTTCTTATCCCTGTCCTGTTCAATGACCATGAAGGAAACACGGACCTATTCAATATATGTTCCCTCAGAAAATACTGCAGTGTCCAAAGGGACACCTTTAAAATCAATTGCCCTGCAGATTCATTCCGAGGACTATCTGAACCAGCCCTATATTGTTGAAAGAACATCACCCTTTGAACTGGATATATCCCGTTATTCAAAATGGGAATCATCTCCCTACAGAATTGTCAGAAGGGAATTTGTTCGCAGCCTCTCATCAACGGGTCGTTTCAAGGTCGTCAAGGCCACCAGCAGCACTCCAAAGGACTTTTATATTCTCTCCATAGAGCTCAGGCAGTTTGAACTCCTCAAGAAAGAAGGCAGGTCTTTCAGCAGCCTCGCAATGGATGTAGCTCTTCGTTCTCCGGAGGGTGCAGAACTATATAACAGTATGATTTTGAAAGAGAAAGTGCTTGTAGAAAATGACAGCAGGGCCCTGGCAGAGGGGTTGAGCGCCTTATTGACTGAAGCCCTTGAAGAGTGCAGAGAAGCAATAACAGACAATCTGTAGCAGAGCGTTTCAATATACTCCCTCACCACTTGAAATTTAATTTTTTCATTTTTTAAAATATACATCGAAAAAATTTTGTCTATGCTATGATGTAGGTCTCTATCTATGATTGCAATCAGAAATCTGACAAAATTATATGGCAGCACCCGTGCTGTTGACGGTATAAGCTTTGAAATAAAAAAAGGTGAGATCCTCGGTCTTCTTGGACCAAACGGTGCAGGCAAGACAACGACGATGAGGATACTGACCTGCTACCTGCAGCCTACTTCCGGTTCAGTCACAGTAAAAGACCATACTATCCAGGATCATCCGCTGGAGATTAAAAAACTGATCGGCTACCTTCCCGAATCAGCGCCGCTCTATCCGGACATGCTTGTCTATGATTATCTCAGATTTGTTGCCAGCGTCAGGGAGATAGAAGGAGCGCAGGCTGACTCCCGCATGAAAGAACTGGCTGACATGTGCGGCATTAATGAAGTAATGCACAAGCCGATTCATGAGCTTTCCAAGGGATACAAACAGAGGGTAGGCCTGGCACATGCCATGATGAATGACCCGGAAATACTGGTGCTTGACGAGCCTACATCAGGTCTTGATCCCAATCAGATCGTTGAGATTCGGGATATCATCAAAAGGATTGGCAAGGAAAAAACAGTCATTCTTTCTACTCACATCCTCAGCGAGGCAGAGGCAACCTGTGACAGGATCGTCATAATCAGCAGGGGCAGGATCGTTGCTGACGGTGCGACAGCCGAGCTGAAGACCGAGGCAGGCAGTGACTATGTCATTAATATATCTCTGCAGGGGGCAGAATTCGATGACATAAAGGGCCAGCTGGAGTCCATTGCTGAAGTGAACGGAGTTATCCCTGTACGTCAGGAGGACGGTGTTGTTGACTTTCATGTTGCCTGCAGTGGCAGCAGGGATATGCGGCCGGCCATCTATGAAATAATCAAAAAGAACGACTGGCCTCTTCTTGAATTCCACAAAGAGTCGAGAACGCTTGAAACTGTCTTCAGGGAGCTGACAAGAGAGAACTGAGATGACGAATACGATCAATATATTCAAAAAAGAATTCAGGGGATATTTTATTTCCCCGATCGCATATATTGTTATCTCTATCTTTCTGGTATTGACGGGATGGTTCTTTTTTTCTACCTTTTTTCTTTTCGGACAGGCTGAGATGAGAAATTTCTTTTCTCTCCTTCCCGTTATTTTATCTTTTATCATACCTGCTGTAACAATGAGGCTCTTTTCAGAGGAATTTAACACCGGGTCCTATGAACTGCTCCTGACCATGCCTGTCTCCCCCCTGAATATAATTCTTGGGAAATTTCTGGCAGCAACAGCATTTGTGGCAATAATGCTCATGCCCACTCTTGCATACGCTTTTTTTATTTCCTTTCTTGGAGACCTGGACTGGGGTCCTGTAATCGGGGGATATACAGGCGCTGTTCTTCTCGGCGCAGCTTTTTCGTCAATCGGCCTCTTTGCTTCCTCTTTGACGCGAAACCAGATCATAGCATTCATAACAGGCATGACATTATGCTTTGTGCTGACCCTGATAGATAAAATGCTCTTTTTCCTGCCCGAATCACTTCTCAGTGTTTTTCAGTTCCTTGGCGCTGATTTCCATTTCCAGAATATATCAAAGGGGGTCGTGGATTCACGGGACCTGCTTTATTTCCTCAGTGTCTGTTTTGTTATGGTCTACGGGACAAACCTTGTGATTCAGGAGAAGAAATAGGAATGCCGGCAGAGAAGAATATGAATTCAGGCAGGATGACAAAATTTCTTATCTACTGTGTGGTGGTTGTGCTTTTAAATATTGCGGGTATTACGCTTTTTTTCAGGGCCGATCTAACATCGAACAAAGTATATTCCCTCTCCGATGCCAGCAGGAAGGTAGTGGAAACACTTTCCGAACCTCTGACGGTGAAGGTTTTTTTTAATGCGAACCTCCCCGCTCCCTACAACACGATAGAGCGGTACCTCCATGACCTGCTTGATGAATATTCCGTTGCCGGCGGTAAGTACTTCAACTATCAGTTTTACAATGTTACTGCCGATGATGAGGGCGAGGCTGGACGAAGTCAGGAGTTGGCACAAAATTACGGAATCCACCCTGTGCAGATACAGGCCATTGAGCAGGATGAGGTAAAATTTCAGATGGCCTATATGGGAATGGCAATACTGCACGGTGATATTATAGAGTCGATCCCTACCATCACATCAACGGAAGGTCTCGAATATCAGATTACCTCAACGATCCAGAAAATGAACAACAAGATAAGCGCACTGTTACGGCTGAAAGACAAAATTACGGTGAAACTCTTCCTGTCATCATCACTCAGGGTGGTAGCGCCCTATATGAACATTTCGGGCATATCTGAGATACCGAAGAAAATGGAAGATATAGTTGAGACGTTAAATGATAAGAATTACGGAAAGCTGACCTTTGTTAACCTTGATCCGAGCACAGATCCGGAAGCAGAAAAAGAGGCAGGAACGTTTAATCTTCTGCACCTGAACTGGGACTCCTTTCAGGACAGGCAGGGCAGGCAGATCAAGGCTGATCGCGGATTGGCAGGAATTGTTGTAGAGCATGGAAACAGATTTGAAAAGATAAAACTGATTGAGGTCTTTTCACTCCCCCTCTTTGGGACACAGTATCAATTAACTGATCCCGATGAACTTGAACAGGCAATTGCCGGTACCATAGACGCTGTTGTCAACATTCATGAAGAAATCGGTTATCTTGCAGACCACGGGACCCTTGCCATCGGTCCTGACATGCAGATGTTCGGCATGCAGCAACAGCAGGAGACCCTCTCCAACCTGAATAAACTGCTGGAATCAGGATACTCGGTCAAACCGCTGAATCTGCAAAAGGACGGGATCCCGGAGGGACTGTCTTTTCTCATGATCGCCGGCCCGAAAGAACCCTTTACTGACTATGAACTGTATCAGATTGACCAGTATCTCATGAAGGGGAAGAATATTGCCGTCTTCATGGATGCCTTTCATGAGATCAGGCCACAGCAGCAGGGCATGATGAGGCAGATGCAGCGACCGGTGTATATGCCTGTCAAGACAGGACTGGAAAAACTGCTCGGTCATTATGGTCTGAACATGAAAGAATCTATTGTTCTTGATGAGCACTGTTTTAAACAGAAGGTGCCCAATGCCTTTGGAGGAGGTGAACGGGCAATCTACTTTGCCCCCATTATTAAGAATGAGAGGATAAACAAAGAGGCTGATTTTCTGGAAAATATCAAAGGCCTTGTAATGCTCCAGGCTTCCCCTGTTGATATAGACGAGCAGACAATAAAGGATAATGGCCTGACGGCGCTGGAACTTTTTTCCTCTTCAGAGCGGTCGTGGCAGATGCAGGGCAGGATAGATCTTAACCCCATGTACCTGA
>JGI2160J19893_10000784_pt1 | contig 10393 bp, 11 predicted proteins | sample DeeMarSeWOR28_12_FD_19893 | JGI IMG/M metagenome (IMG submission 19893)
GCCTGTAGCTCAGTTGGATAGAGCAACGGACTTCTAATCCGTAGGCCGCAGGTTCGAATCCTGCCAGGCGTACCATTTTCCAAAGCTCCGGAGTCATTTGCCTGGGAGCTTATTAGGTTGGAGTTAACTGAAGCTAAGTAAAGGTAGGCCTCTCGTTCTGCCTTTTGAGCGTTAGGCTTTCTTTTTATCACGTATCGTTGATATTAAATAACAGGACTTACTGGAAATCACAAGTTTTTTCTTCATCATATCTATAGCCGGTAGAGAGCATTTTAAGATCAAGACGTTACAAATCTTAGCGTCTCAAATAAGTGTTTGACCGCAGTTTCAAACTCTCTGGTTTCAAAATCAACGAATCTCGTTTTGCTTTCTTCAGCAACGGACCCAGCGAAACAACTCTCGCCGCCTTCAAAGTAAATACGGCAACACTTGCGCTTTTCGTCTAGCCGTGTTTCAAAACCGCCATCTCCCCGCTCAATGAAGCGGGGCATTGATGCACACGTTAATCTGTTAAAATCAAGACGTGCAATCCCGCGCTCACGCGGGAAACCTGATCTGGGGCTTTAGAACCACTTCTAATCACTCTGCTTTCAAGGAAAAAGCTTCGTCAGGGAAATCTTGAGATCCGGCGATCGCGATAACCGGCAATGACCATATGGGTATTTTGACAGGGGGCGCGATAAGAGCGGCGAACTAGCCGATAACGGTCTTATAATATTTTACCCCGACCCGATAGTCGGAAACCTCATGAGGTTGCTGCTGTTGGCACCATCGAACTTCTGCAAAATAGCCTTCATAAAGCTCCGTGTGCAGGGCATCCGGCGAATAATTTTCCATCATGATATAAATGTCGGAACCCGGGTCAACCGCTTCCGGTGTTTTAAAACACATGCCTTCCTTTGAATAGTTACACATCACCGCATGAAAGAAATGATCGGTATCATGATACGCATAAACAATCGGGGCCTCATTGTCGTGGCGTTCAAACACCCTTTTTTCGTCTTTTTTCTGCATAGGCTCCCCTTTTTAATCGGGGTTTATCGGAAAAGGATGTTTCCAGTTCTGACACGCAACCATTATAAGGTGATCTGACATGCTAATCCTGCATTATCGAATAAAGACGCCACGATGTCAAATCAAAATATAGTGATATCAAACAAATGGATGATATCTGGCTTCTCATGGATGGGTCTGATCCGTCTTAAAGGTGCCGTCCGATCGGCGATTAAGTTCCGGCAATTGGGTGCCGGTCATTCAGATAGCGGCTGGCTTTAAAGACATGGCGCACATCTTTTTGTAGTTCTACGCCGTTCGGAAATAGCACCCGGCAGACCGGCCCCGCATGCATGCTTCGCTCTTAAGTTTGGCCACTAAATGACCGATAAACATTTTATATTTAAAAAAGGATGGATATTTTTTAAGTATTTTAAATTATTTTGGATTTTCGTTCAGGTTGTTTTTCGCAAGAATTCTCAGAGATCCTGGAAGGAGAATTGGTAATGGGTGCAAATAATTTAGTTTTTTTGGAAAATTTAGAATGGTTTGATAATACCGGCCAGGAACTGGTCCACCGCCTGCCGGAAGAGGGCTCCGGCGAAATCAAATTTGGCGCTCAACTCACTGTCAGAGAGAGCCAGGCCGCCGTTTTTTTCTACAAGGGCAAAGCGGTCGGCGCGTTCGGTCCCGGAAGGCATACGCTGAAAACTGCAAATATTCCTATCTTAACCAAAATCGTCAGCTTGCCCTGGGCGGGCACGAGTCCCCTGCGCGCTGAAATGTATTTTATCAACATGAAAGTATTTATTAATTTAAAATGGGGCACGCGAGACCCCGTGGCCTTTAAAGATTCTGAACTGGGGTTGATTCGTCTGAGAGCCTTTGGCGTATTTAATCTGCAGGTCGTCCAACCGGTTCTGTTTGTCAACAGTATAGTCGGCACCCAGGGGATGTTCACCACCGCTGAAATCGAAGAATATCTAAATCGCGTTATCGTTTCGCGTTTTAACGATCATATGGGAGAATCAATTGATTCGGTTCTGAATCTGCCGTCAAAGTATGAGGAATTGTCCCAGGGGCTTTCGGAGCGGCTCACGGATGATTTCAGTCATTTCGGTATTCGTCTCACCCATCTTTACATCAATTCAATCACTCCGCCACCGGAAGTGCAGCAGGCGATTGACGACCGCAGCCGTATGGGGGTGTTTGATGATATGAACAAACTCATGCAACTGAAAGCGGCGATGGCCATGGAAAAAGCCTCTGAATCTGAAGGCGGCTCCGGTATGGGGATGGGAACCGGGCTCGGGTTAATGATGCCGGCGATGTTTGCACAATATTTTGCCGCCGCCCAACCACGGCCCGATCAGAATGCACCGGATTCAAAATGCCCTGAATGCCGCAATTCCATACCAGCGCATTCAAAGTTCTGCCCGGATTGCGGCCATCAACTTCTGGTTTTTGAGCAATGTGCGCGCTGCTCGAAAAACCTCACGCCCACAGCCAAATTTTGTTCCCGTTGCGGTCACCCGGCCTCAGAAAAACCCGAAAAAAAATTCTGCCCCAACTGTGGAAATGAGAACCTGGCCGAGGCTGTTTTTTGCAATGAATGCGGCGAAAAGCTAGGCTGATGTCAGTGCCTTAGCTGCCGGCTTCTTGCTTCTGGCTGCTGGCAAGGGCCTGACAACTTAAAAAGACCTGTTTTGCAAACGACTTGCAGGACCTAACGCATGGAGATACGCTGATTAATTTTCTGATTGAACACCAGTGCCCGCAGTGCGGCGCACCGGCCATTATGGAAGAAACAGACCGGCTCTTCGCATGCGAATTCTGCAAGGTGAAGTCTTACCTTGTCGTCAAAGACGTTTTCCGCTATCTGCTCCCATGCAAGGCACCGCAGTCAAAAGAATTGCTGTTTTTCCCCTACTGGCGCTTCAAAGGCATGCTGTTTTCCTGCGCAGGCAACGGTTTAGCCCATAAATTTGTCGATGTGAGCCACCAGGCCGTTTTATCTAATAAGTTCCCGGTCAGTCTGGGCCTGCGCAGCCAGGCATTGAAGCTTAAATTTATAAAGCCCGAAAGCGAGGGCCGATTTTTTAAACCCACCCGTTCTTTCGAGCAGGTTGTCAATAATTTCGAAGATCGATTTGGCAAATCTTTGCCCAAACCTATTCTGCACCAAGCCCATATCGGCGAAACCGTCAGCCTGATTTACGCCCCTTTTTATGTACAGAAGGGGCTTTATGATGCTGTCCTCAACCGCCCGGTGGCTGCAACGCCGCCCGACGGGCTCGAAATTGAGCAGCTGCCCGCCGAAAGCCCGGATTGGCCAATTCATTTTATTGCGACCCTATGCCCTCACTGTGGCTGGGATCTGGAAGGAAATAGGGATTCGCTGGTTTTGCTGTGCAAAAATTGCTCATCCGCATGGTATGCCGTCGGTGAAAAGCTAAAGAAAATTAAATTCGGCAAACATGCAAGCGATGAAAGCGATGCAATCTATCTGCCTTTCTGGTGTATTCGGCCTGAGATTGCGGGTATAAATCTCGATAATTATGCCGATTTGATTCAAGTTGCCAATATCCCCAAAGTCGTTCAGCCCGAATGGAAGCAAATCGGTTTCCAATTCTGGGTTCCGGCTTTTAAAGTTCGGCCCAAAATCTTTTTGCGTCTCTCAAGCCATTTAACCCTGTCACAGCTTCAGAACGAGCTCAACAAAGAGCTGCCCGAGCGTCGCCATCATCCCATTACCCTGCCGGTAACAGAAGCCATCGAAAGCTTAAAAATCAATCTGGCCAGTTTCCTTAAACCCAGAACCCGGCTGGCCGACGTCCTGCCCGGAATCAACATCAGTGTCAAAAGCGTTGCGCTGCTTTACGTTCCTTTCATTGAAAAGCACCATGAATTTATCCAACCCGATATACAATTCGCCATCAACAAAAACACGATGGCACTATCTGAAAATTTATAATCCTATTCTTTCGTCAAATAGTTAACGCTTAAGGTATTGACTGACATTGATAAATCAAATGAATCATGCCATATATAGGCCATGGCGAAACCTGCAGCACCTTCCCCGGATGCCTTGATTGACCAATTTTTGAACTATTTACTGGTCGAAAAAGGCCTATCACAAAAAACGCTTGAAGCTTATAGCCGGGATATCATCCGCTACCGCAATTTTCTGTCAGAAAACAAATCGACCGCTTTTTCCGAACACGATACGCCCTTGATACTGAAGCATTTAATTCACCTCAGAAAAACGGGGCTGGCGGCACGTTCAAGAGCAAGACATCTGGTTGCCATCAGGGGATTCTATCGATTTCTGGTTCAAGAAAAAATCCTGCGGAAGGATCCCGCCCGTTTGATTGATCTTCCCAAGACCGGCTTAAAATTACCTCATGTTTTATCCCCTGCAGAAATTGAACTTTTACTAAAAGCGCCGGATACCAGCACTCCCATCGGCATCAGGGACGCAGCCATGCTGGAACTTCTTTATGCCGCCGGCTTGCGAGTCTCTGAACTGGTCAAATTAAAATTACAGGACATCAATCTGGAAGCCGGATTTGTCCGAATCTTCGGCAAAGGTTCAAAAGAAAGAATTGTGCCGATCGGCTCCCACGCCAGAGAAAAAATCAATACCTACCTGAAAACCACCAGATCCGAGAGCTTAAAGCAACGCAGCAGCCCGTACCTCTTTATTGCCCGTCCCGGCAAACCGATGACACGCCAGGGATTCTGGAAGTTGCTGCGACGTTATGGAATACTGGCCGGACTCAACAAAAAAATCACGCCACACAGCTTGAGGCATTCTTTCGCCAGTCACCTGCTCGAAGGCGGTGCCGATCTGAGGGCGGTGCAGATCATGTTGGGCCATGTAGATATTTCTACGACCCAGATTTATACGCATGTCACACGCGATCATCTTAAAAAATTGCATCAAAAATTTCATCCCCGGGGATAGGTCAACTGAAGTCCCGCAACAAACCGTGACATGCAGGTGTATGGTGTGGATAACAGGGACGAGCAACGATGCTTGGCTGGGCATTCGTTCTCATGCGCTTGCTCGTCTTTGATACAGGTATTTTGGAGGCAGGTTTTATTCGATGCGACTATCGATTCTGGCAGGCATCGGACAAAAATCTACGGGCTCTAAAGACGAAACAAAAATTTTGCATGGCGGGCAAAATTTTTTAGGTTTGCCTCTCCCCGTCCAGAGCATTTTCATGCGATGATTGCTGCCACATTTGGGACACACGCATTTTACCGTAAGGGATTCTCTCAATTTGATCTGATGAACAAATTCATCCTCGCCTTTTAAACACTGATTTCTTTTGGATGCGGCCATGTTGATATCTCCTTAGGCAATAAATTAGAATCATATTTTTGGGCCTGTGCTCAGATTCCCCCCTTTGCTTAAGACCGCTCCTTTCCACGCCATGGCTCTATTTATTCTTCGCTTTATACTTTTTTAAAAGATCGCTAATGGCTTCTTCGAGTAAAGCGCCCAGAGATTTGTCCAGATCGACTGCTAAGTGCTTGAGCGCTTTGAGTTTGCCTTCGTCAATCCGGGTTGAAAAAGTTTTCTTTTTGCTCATGCGGTAAAACTTATATTAAATAAAAATATAAATCAAGAAAAAAATAAATAATAAATAAATTTTATTTTAATTATATAATTCTTGCAAAAATGCATGTCATCCCCCAATGACATCGCCATTTATTTTTTGTTAAAATGATTGCGAAATTTACGGCCTAAATTTACGGCCTAAATTTCATAAAATCTTTACCTTTGCATCCTTTTTTGTTATTTTCTCAAGTTGTTTTTGCGGTACCCATCATTCTAAAATAGGTGAACCATTTGAACGTTGCGCTTATCATCATTGGATTTCTTTTGGCCGTTGCCGGCATGGTTGGGTGCATCTTGCCCGTTATACCCGGGCCACTTCTCAGCTTCTCCGCCCTTATACTTCTTTCCTGGATAAAAGACTGGCAGATCTTCAGCCAGACCTTTTTGGTTGTCATGGGCATACTGACCGTATTGCTGATGCTGTTCGACTATATTGCCCCTGGGTTGGGGGCTAAAAAATATGGTGCCTCGAAGCGCGGCATATGGGGATCGGCAATCGGCATGATCGTCGGAATATTTTTCATTCCGCCCTGGGGCATGATTGCGGGCGCTTTTATCGGTGCCCTGGTTGGGGAACTGGCGTCCGGAAAATCGGGTCGCAAAGCCCTGCGCGCGGGCTGGGGCATACTGATTGGAAATGTATTTGGCATCGGGTTGAAACTGGCCTTCACCGCAGTTGTTTTGTTTTTTTATGTCAAGGAGATGTTCTAGAGCCTATCTCAAAAATAGGCCTGAGTGCCCATGGCTAAGATCAGCTTCTATTTAGAATAGAGCTTGCAGGTCTCGGATCGCTCTCGTGCCCTGTCATAGAGCAGGCCCCTGTTTTTTCTTGACCTTTAGCAGTCATCTGTTTTAATCTTCTGAATAAACTTTGTCCCGGCGAATGTTCCGGAACCCACGCCAATAATTTTATAAAATGGAGAGGAGGATCACGCTTTGCCGAACGGAGTCGTAAAATGGTTTAGTAATCGAAAGGGATATGGCTTCATTGAGCAGGAAGACGGTGACGACATATTTGTGCACCATTCTGCGATTAATATGCAAGGATTCCGAACGCTTGCTGAAGGAGATCGGGTCTCGTTTGAGATTGAAGTCGGCGAGCGGGGACCCGCTGCAAAAAATGTAGAAAAACAATAACTTTAAAATTTACGCGGCATTTAAAAGGCATCTCGAAGTAGTGAATCGAGATGCCTTTTTTTATAAGTAATGGAAGGCAATCGCAGCGTGTCGTTTGGCCTTTCGTTTCAGGTATCCGGTCTTCTCAAAAACATTTTTCTTTTTAAGGTAATGGATTTCAAAGGTGCTTCTTAAAAAAAATAAGCTGATCGCTTACCGCTTTTTCGAAGTTATCTCCAATATAAATGTCAAAATGGCCGATGGGATAGTTTATCACTTCTGCATATTTACCCAATTTTTTTTCAGTTGCTTTCGCCGCACTGATAGGAATAATGCTATCAAACTCGCATACCTGGAGCAGAACCGGACAGTGTACATTCTGGGCATGTTTGACCGGTCTGTATTTATCTCCCCGGATATTGATGCGCGCACAGACTTCATTAACGAAATTCTGCGGTGCAAATTTTGTAAAAAACTCGTAAGCGTCTGGGGTAGTCAAACAGGCAATACTACCCGGTTTCCCTACAATGGGGATTTTATGGGGCGAAAGCCCTAACAGGGACCTAAGGTAGTCACGTTGTCCGTGCATGACCATGCGAAGCAGGTACCCGATTCCTGCTCTATGTAACAAAAACTCTGTTGAGGCCCGACCATCCAGCCCGGGACATTGAGCAACGACACAGGCGATCTGGTTGTCTTTTGCAGCAGTGACGATAACATGGCCACCACTCATAGAGGTGCCCCACAGAGCAATTTTAGCCGGATCAACCTCCTTTAGTCCTCGCGCAAAAGTGACAGCCGCCGACCAATCTTCCAGCTGGTAAGGAATCCAGATCAATTGCCGCGGTTCCCCACCGCTTTGACCCCAATGCCGGTAATCAAATATAAGCACCGCAAAGCCAGCTTCCTGATAACGAATCGCGTAGCCATCCAACCCCATATCCTTGGTTCCCCCAAATCCATGGCTCATAACGATACAGGGAACCGGGACCGACAAATTACTAGGCAGATACAACCATGCGCTTAATAGCGTGCCTTTGACTTCAAAACTCACCTCTTTTCTTGTCCAAGATGGTTTTGAGCCGACTTCATCGATTCGTTGCTTTCCTTGTTCAAGAGGTTGCGCCGGGACTTTAAAGCCAGGAACAAAGGTCACGATTGATAGATAAACAACAATTATTCCAACGAAAATTCCAAAACCTTGAAGAATCCTCTTGGCAATTTTCATTTATCATTCCCTTTAACTCAGGTTAAGATATGTTATTTTCCGGCCTGAATTGCCTGCCGAGGCGCAGCTCATCAGAGCGAAGACTGGTCCTCCTGCGGCCCTAAACTGTTTGCCGCGGCGAAGCTTGTCAGAGCGGACAAGAGGGCTTTTGCGGCCGAATCTGTAAAGTACAAAAAAATTACCGGGTTTTTGCACCGCCTCTGTGTGCTTTAATTTTACCTGCGGGTATGCTAAGTTTCGATTATATATATTACAAAATCAGATTTATCAACTCGGTTTGACTTCACTGCCTCGGGAACCTGAAAAACTGGAGACGCTGGAATGAACATGCCGGCTGAAAATCATTTTGATGTCATGATCATCGGAGCCGGACCGGCAGGAGCCACGGCTGCCTTTATCCTCGCCGAGGATGGCTACCGGGTCGGCATTATTGAAAAAAAAAGGTTTCCCAGATTCAAACTCTGCGGCGGCCTTTTAACCCAAAAAACGGTTGAACTGCTTGAAGATATCTTCAACACCGCAACAAATGATCTGAGGTCAGAGGGCATTATCCACTATCATAGCCATTCCTATGGTTTTGGTGACTGCAACGGAAATTTTCTGCAGGGGAAACTAGTTTTTCCCTTTCATTTTGTGAATCGTGAAATTTATGACGCTTACTGGCTGGATAAGGCAGTCAAAGCCGGTGCAAAGGTATTTTTTGAAGAAAGTGCAGTAAATATCGAAATCTTCGAAGGGAAAATCACCACCCGAACCGGAAGGCGATATGCGGGTCGTTATATCATTGCGGCTGACGGTGTGTTCAGCATGGTTCAATCTCTTCTGTACCGCCGCGGCCTGTTGAAATGCCGACGCAGAAAACATATCGCCGCGGCATTAGAATTAGCTATCCCCCGAAACTGCATGTCTGATCCCAATGATTACCCTTGTATTTATTCTGGGTATGTTCCTTGGGGATATGCCTGGTCATTTCCCGGACCCCAATACCAGGTTTTGGGCATGTGCTGTCTCAAACAAAGAACGTTTCTATCTTTTAACTCTCGCTTTGCTCGTTTTTTAAAAGACCAGGAAGTTTCGCTAAAAAGTTTCTCTAATCCCAAGGGATATGGGCTGCCCTACGGCAATTACATCCGTAAAGCGGGTTATAATAATATCCTGTTAATTGGAGATGCCGGCGGGTTTGCCGATCCGATACTGGGCGAGGGCATATATTATGCCCACAGAAGCGCTCAGCTGGCAGCTGAAGCGATCAAACAGTCCTGCAGAAATCCGGTTGAAGCCCACAAAATCTATGGACAGCTTATCAAAGAAAATTTCATTACGGAGCTCAAGTATTTGCGAATAATCCGGTGCTTTCTTTTCTCATTACCGGTTCAGCCACAGTCAAAGCTGCTGCGATTGATGTTTAAAAACATACCGCGCAAACTAGAAAAAGCAGTTCAAAGAAAACGCTCCTTTAAACTGCTTCTCCCAGATACCCGTAATTAAAGCGATACCAATTTTGATTATGCGCCGACGTAAATTCCTCTGCCCACTTTTTTAATCTTGCCTTCTTTGGACGCTCTGAAAATAATATTTCTAACTTTTTTGTCTTCGAATCCGGTTTTTATTTTCAGAGTGGGGACATCAACGCCTTTGCGTGATCTCCGGACAATACCCAAAATTTGTTGTGTTGCAGTCATTTTCGCCCCTTTTTTTCTGGCAGTTACGCTTTTACTTGCAACGCNACGCCGGCGCTTTGTTTTTANGAGTTTCCGTTTTGCCTTTTTGACTGCTTTAGCTTTTTGGGGCCTTTCATAGGCACTTAACAATTTTTCCATTTTCTTCTCAAGTGCTTTTATGTCTTTTTTGACTGCTTGTAAATCGCGTTTCAAAATAGCCATGATGTCTTCCTCCTTCAATTTTAAACAACNTTTATCTTCACTTGCTCATTTGTTATGTCTATCTATTTTAACAAAAATTTTAAAGAAAACAAGCCCTGGCAGTTAAATAATATAAAATTCCTGTGCAACCCACATTGTGGCTTACGATTCAAACGACATAAGCGTTTAAACCAACCGGCGTTGGCAGCAATTTTTCTTCCAAAGAACATTTAACGAGTAAAGAATTTTTGACTGAAAAAACATCGCTGAACGATTAATTTTTTCAAAAAATCAGAGAAGAAAAGTAAGGCAAACTCTCTTTGCCTATAANAAACTGCAGGTATATTTTTACTGACTATNGACAGCAGCATGATCTTATTGTTGAAAACATGATCGTTGTAAATTCAAAGGAGCATTTAATCTCACAGATCATTGCATGTAAAAACCAAAATGGTATTATACTGGCAGCTGATAGCCATGCGGTAGATTTTGACCTCAAGGGCCAAATGGTTGGATACGGTATAATGCGTCTTTATCAACTGACGCATAGCACAGCGATCCTTA
>JGI2160J19893_10000785_pt1 | contig 10389 bp, 10 predicted proteins | sample DeeMarSeWOR28_12_FD_19893 | JGI IMG/M metagenome (IMG submission 19893)
TTGGAAACACGTCGCCAGGAGATCGAAGCCGACTTGACTCCCATTGGAGCATAAAGATAAATGACAGCAGATATCCATCATGGACAACCTGTGATAAATTTTGGGGCTGAAATCAATAATGCAAATCTGATCGTGATCCTTTTACATGGTCGTGGAAATAGCGCCGAGGCCATGTTGCCAATTGCTGAAGCCCTCCGCGTTGAAGGAGCAAGATTTACGATTCCACAAGCAGCATTAAATCGCTGGTACCCGCAAACTGCCTTTGGACCACTTGAGGCAAATGAACCTGATCTGTCATCGGCTTTGGCAAACATTGATTCACAAGTAACTAAAGCTCACACAAATGGTTTTTCAGATCAACAGATCGTCTTCGGTGGCTTCTCGCAAGGCGCCTGCCTGGCATCAGAATATGTCGCCCGTAATGCCAAGAAATATGCTGGCTTATTCGTTCTCAGTGGTGCTCTGATCGGTCCAAGGGGGATGCCCCGCAATTACCCGGGTTCCTTTGATAACATGCCCGTTTTTATTGGCGGCAGCGATGTCGATCCCTGGGTATCGCACGACCTGATCAGTGATACAGCTTCTGTTTTCCAAAAGATGGGAGCTGATGTAGACTTTCGTACCTACCCTGGAATGGCTCACACGGTCAACCAAGATGAAATTGACAGCGTGCAAGCCATGCTTGCCAGTGCAAACTCACATTAAATACATCTTGGTATCTATTACATTGTAGATTCAACTTCCAAGTGCAACTTTGATAGCAGAAAGACCAGTAAACTGAGGTAGGATAATTGCTTCTCTAATCACCAAATTAAAGGAGCACTCATGAGAACCTACACACAGCTTATCCAAGAACAAAGATACCAGATATCTGCATTTTTAAAAATAGGGCAAAATATATACCTCACTTACCGGGGGTAAGCTACCTAACAGCAAAATCGTCTTATATCATATAACCTGGGAATTCGAATACAAAAGCCCCTCAACCTATGTCCAGCCAATAAAGCTTCTGAAGATGGATTATCCGAGAATTGATTGTGGTTGATGTAGGATCCGAAACGGCAGCTCCCGCTGCTGTCGAAGACATCCAGAGTGCCCAATTTGCAGGTGGATAAGATAATTATGACAAAACCAAACATGAATGTCCGTGTACTAATATTATTGTCTTTACTGGCCGGACTGCTTTTATTGACAGCCTGTGATGGCACTGCTGCTCTCACTGAGCCGCCCAAGCCAACTGTCGAGGTGAGCGAAACTTTCAATGAACCTGAAGCCTTTCTGGAAAATGAACTGAATACTGTTGAAGTTGTTAACGCATTCGGCCCTAGTGTGGTGGCAATCAACGTCATTTTGCAAGGCGAACCCATGCAGCCCTTCGCGAATGTCCCTAAGGATCAGCTTCCGCCGGACTTTCAGGATCTGTTACCTTTCCTTGACGAAGAGGTCCCTATGCAACAAAGCGCAGGAAGTGGTTTCCTGATCGATGCCAAGTCATCTGGGACGAGCTACCTGGTGACGAACTTTCATGTCGTGCAAGAGAGCTTGGTGCCAGGCACCACAAATCTTCTGGAGGGTGCTTCGATTACGGTCGTCTTTCCCGAACATAGCGATGAACCCATCCCCGTCAAGGTGGTCGGCGCAAATCCTTCATTCGATCTGGCGCTGCTGACCCCACTCAATCCAACAGAATCGTTTCCTGATGTAACTGAATTAAAAATTGGGAATTCAGATGCGGTGCAGGTTGGTCAGAAGACGATCGCCATTGGCAACCCTTTCGGTTTTGAATTCACTGTCACCTCTGGTATTGTCTCTGCGATCGGGCGGTTTGTCCCCTCCGTCGGCCAAATCACCGTTCCCATGATTCAAACAGATGCTGCCATCAACCCCGGTAATTCTGGTGGACCTTTACTGAACTCGCAGGGAGAACTGATCGGCATCAATACGGCCATCGTAAATCCAGAAGGACGCTCATTCGCTGGATTGGGTTTTGCAGTTCCCAGCAATCTCTTGATCGAGGCCCTATCTAACCTGGAACTTGGTGGTCTCAGCGATATCCGTGACACGCGTCCTGCTCTTGGGGCAACTATTCGCACAGTTAACTTATTACCTGAGGGCATTCGAGAGCTGCTCGAACTCCCGGATGATGGTGTGGCTGTTATTGAGGTATTGCCAGGTAGCCCGGCTGACAAAGCCGGTCTGCGCGGCAGTCAGCGAACAGTGAATGTGGGATCGATAGAATTCTCTGCCGGGGGTGATGTGATCACAGCAGTCAATGGGGTTCAGCTGATGAATGCTGAACAGCTCAACCTGCTCATCACATACGAGGGACAAGCAGGTGATCAGCTGGATTTTACTCTGCTGCGTGATGGTCACAAGATGAATGTGACAGTGACGCTTGATCTCCTCGACTAGGGTTTGGATAATTCTATCTTTACTGATACAAAGCGCTTGGGTAATTTGTAAAACCGACGCTGCTGTTTTTGACCTCCTCAAAGCGGGTGTTTTGACGAATTTCAAAAACATAGATGGTTTAGCCACAAAAAAGCAAGCTCCTTCGGGTGATTTTTTGGGGAACTACCATCTTACTCGGAGCTTGCCCTGAACCAGCTACGGCACTGAGCAGGTCGTCACGCGGATCAAAACCTATCCTGAGAGTGAAAGTAATCGGTGCGCTCTAGAACTGTTCGCGGTTACAAGTCCCGGCATGGGATGTGGGTTTCGTTATTGCTGACTGGCTCAAGTTTGACCTGATAATGGCTTCATTCGAATGGAGAGCGATGTTTCTGAACCATTTTCCGAAATTCGCCAACCGCCTATGTTACAAACACCATTTAAAGAGCTTCTCGAGCAATGATGAATTTAGTGTATTATATATAAACATTGCTCGCATTTCTCCATCGCATTAAATTGTATTATTTCAGTACTGATAAAAGTCATCTGAGATCCTGTCAGGTCTTACCGGATGATTGACGTGAGGTGTCTGCCTCGCACAAATCGATTTCGTTATAAACAGGAAAAGGAGAAGTAACCCATGCCTACATATGTAATGTTCGGCAAATATACACCCGACTCAATAGAGGACATCAGCGCGCAGCGGACCCAGGATGCCACCAAAGTAATTGGAGATGCGGGTGGAAAAATTGTATCCGGGTATGCCTTGCTTGGTGAAACCGATCTCGTTGTGATCGCCGAGTTTCCCAACAATGAGCAAGCCATGAAAGCCTCGGTTGGTCTGGCCAGACTATTGGAAATCTCTTTCACCACATCGCCCGCAGTCAGTATGGATGAATTCGATCAGCTGGTCGGATGAAGTTAGTGGTTTAGAGAATCATAGGACCATCGAACCCAAGGAGATAACCCCAAATTTTTGGCTCACACCATGCAGATCGATGGCTCTGTAGAATTAGGTTGGTAAGACCTGACAGGTTAATTCTGCTCCCCCTAACTCACTACACTATTCTTCAACAGTGACATATAGATACTCAGGAAATTCGATTTTGATCGCCTACGTAACACTGGGCGAAGATCTTCGATTGCCAAAGATGTCGCAATCCCATTAACCATTCCACACCTGACAGGAGCTTGGTAAATGTGAAGTTCCCATGACCATCGAAAGACGATCATGCGGGAAATCCTCAGGTAAAATCAGGTTATCCTAATCATTCACACCCAACAAAGGAAAGGAGATTTCCATGGGATCGGATTCCAGTTCAAGACCAATCCGGGTTGACACCGGGATGGGAATCATCTGGTTCATCGGTTGGCTATTCACGATTGCCTTTGCGCAGCTGGTATGGTGGCAGGCTCTCTTAGGGCTAATCATCTGGCCGTATTACCTCGGCTTAGCAGTCAGGTAGCAGGCGCTTGAGACAACTGTGGTCCTAATGGCATCCCCGGCAGTGTGAGCATTCCCAAAACTTGCCAGATTCGCTTGATTGGTTGAGCCTCAATTCTCATCCAGCTCCGGAGGCGATTCTTGGATGTGGACGCCTAAAGTCACAGCAAGTTAATTTGATGCTCTCGTCTCGGCGACTAAATGACCTGTCTCACAAGAAACTATGATTATTGTCATTGGTTTACTCCAGCGTCTTCTGCTGGGCGAAACTCGGGTGTTTTTCCCAAGTTGTGACAATCTCAAAATAGAATATTTCTATAGACAATTATCAGACAGAGCACTAAGTGATAACAAGGATTAACCTTAGCACAGGCCTACAAAAGCATTCGAATGGATCCTGCTCTTTGATGGTTACTTGATCATCACCCCAATCAGCTATCGAATTAATCGATCATCTTGTAAAATTATCATGAGAGTTATTGCAAACAACCGCAAGTAGGTATTTACTCGCTTGGTAGTCTCGCTTTCCAAACTAGTTAAATGAATAAAGGAGAAACCAAATGACCGCTTCCACCCTAAAGACCTTTGGCCAACAGTTAAGCCGTCGTTCCTGGGCGGAACCCTGGAAAATTAAAGCCGTAGAACCGATTCGCATGATCAGCCAGGAGCAACGAGCAAAAGCTTTGGAAGAAGCTGGCTATAATTCCTTTCTGCTGCGAGCCGAAGATGTCTACATTGACTTGCTCACCGACAGCGGCACCAACGCCATGAGCGATCGCCAATGGGCTGGCATGATGATGGGCGATGAAGCTTATGCTGGCAGCAAGAACTTCTATGCGCTGGAGGAGGCGGTCCAGACCTACTACGGCTACAAGCATATGGTGCCGACCCACCAGGGCCGGGGCGCAGAACACCTGCTCAGTCAGACTGTGATAAAGCCTGGCCAATATGTGCCCGGTAATATGTACTTCACCACCACACGATTGCACCATGAGCTGGCTGGAGGTACGTTTGTGGATGTGATCACAGATGAAGCCCATAACCCCAGCGAAGAGCATCCTTTCAAGGGGAATGTAGACTTGGATAAGTTAGAGTCACTGGTTAAGGAGGTGGGAGCAGAAAACATCGCCTATATCAGCCTGGCAGGGACGGTCAATATGGCTGGTGGTCAGCCAGTGAGCATGGCCAACGTGAAGGCGTTGCGGGAATTCTGCGACCGTTATCACATTCTCATCTTTCTCGACGCGACGCGCATGGTCGAAAACGCATACTTCATCCAGGAACGCGAAGATGGGTTCGCAGATCAGTCCATAGCAGCCATCCTCAAGGAATTCTGCAGCTACACCGATGGCGCCTGGATGAGTGCCAAGAAAGACAACCTGGTTAACATCGGCGGTTGGCTGGCAGTGGACGATCATGATCTCTTTAACGCGTTACGCAACCTGGTCGTTGTTTATGAGGGTCTTCACACCTACGGCGGAATGGCCGGGCGTGATATGGAAGCGGTCGCGATTGGTATCGAAGAAGCGGTGCAAGATGATCACGTGCGTTCCCGTGTAGGTCAAGTACTTTATCTGGGCGACCTGCTGCTCAATTGGGACATTCCGATCGTTAAACCAGTGGGTGGGCACGCCATCTTTCTTGACGCAAGAAGCTTTTACCCCCACATCCCTCAAGATCAATTTCCGGCCCAGACTCTGACCGCGCAGCTTTACCTGGATTCGGGAGTGCGCGGAATGGAACGCGGCATCGTCAGCGCGGGGCGAGATCCTGAAACCGGTGATCATCGTTACCCTGCCCTGGAGTTGACCCGCCTGGCGATCCCACGCCGTGTTTACACCCAGGCGCACATGGATGTGGTTGCTGAAGCTGTCAAGATGGTTTACGATGGCCGTGAACAAACCAAGGGTCTCAAAATGACATATGAACCTAAAGACCTGCGCTTCTTTCAATCTCGCTTTGAACCTTTAGTTTAGGTTGGATCTAGTGAATAATTCCTTCAACCACGGTTCAGTTGTGGCGGTGTGCCTGAAAGCTGAGCCGGGCTTACCCAAAATTCCGATCGATGCCATCCAGCTCATTGAAAACTTCGGAGTCGCTGGAGATTACCATGCTGGTAAATTCGTACGCCACCGCTACCTGGCGAAAAAGGATCCCACCAAGCTCAACCTACGCCAGGTACTGCTCATCGATACGTCTATCCTGGCTGGTCTCGCCAGCCAGGATATTCATCTTGAACCAGGGATGATGGGTGAGAATATCATCCTGGCTGACGTCGCCGTGATGTCCCTACCGATTGGAACCCAGCTTGAGGTTGGCGAGTCCCTGCTGGAATTGACCGAGGTCCGCAATCCATGTTACCAATTGGATGAAATGCATCCAGGCCTGTTGGATGCGGTAAAAATCTCGGGCGAAGGGCAGGACACCCGCAATGCCGGGATGATGGCTCGTATCCTAAAAGGTGGTTGGGTTCGTCCGGGTGACAGCGTGATCGTGCATAACGAACAAGCCTCAGATTGATTAACATCGCCTCAATCTTTACACTATATTAATACTATACGGGTATAATTTATCCAATAGAGTTAGTATCATTCCTATTATTGGAGTAGCAATGAATAACCAGCGTTCTATAGAAGAAATAATTGAACCCAGGCAGGTTATCGAAGGGGCGGGTGTTCTACTGCGGCGCTCAATCCAACCCAGCCGCGAAAATCTCTTCGACCCGTTCCTCTTATTCGATCACTTCGCCTTTAACGACCCGATCGAAGGGCCCCTGGTTGGCTTTCCCATGCACCCCCACCGGGGGATCGAAACGGTGACCTATATGCTTGAGGGTTCGGTGCACCACAGGGACAGCCTGGGCAATTCCGGATTGATCGGCTCGGGAGACGTGCAGTGGATGACCTCCGGCAGCGGCATCATGCATGAGGAAATGCCGCGCCGCAGCCCGCAGGGCAATGTCTTCGGCTTTCAGCTGTGGGTCAATTTACCTGCAGCCCAGAAGATGAGCCAACCACGCTACCAGGAAGTTAACGCCGAAACCATCCCTACGGTTGAAAGAGATGGATCGACGATCCGGATCGTAGCTGGTGAAATTGATGGCGTTCAGGGACCGGTGACCGAGATCGCCGCCAATCCCGTTTACTTGGATGTAGAACTTGATCCGGGCTCATCTTTCAGCTACCCCATCCCACTCGGACACACCGCTGTAGCATATGTCTTCGAAGGGGAAGGCGATTTTGGTGTGCAGGATAATGGACAAGGCCAGCTGATCAGCGCCGTCCATTTAATCGTGTTCGCTGACGGTGATTCGATCCAGGTTCAATCCACGCCAGATTCTGGCGTGCGCTTTATGCTGATGGCTGGTGCTCCGTTCAAGGAACCGATCGTGCCGTACGGACCGTTCGTGATGAATACTCCAGAGGAGATCCAACAGGCATTAATTGACCTACGGAATGGCACATTTGTGAAGGCTTAGATAGGTTTGCGTCTGGATTTGGCAAGTTCTTCTCTTCACCTCTTCATTTTTAATTGGTAGGTCTTGATTCTCCTTTCTCAACATGGGGGGAAGTTGTAATCGCATGTACAAAGTGATGGAGGGCCTTCCCCATCATTGTAAAGACATTGCAGCAGCACCACGAGTATTTCGTTATCATCTATTCCAATTAGATTCGATTGGTCTCAATTTTCCCGCGTATAATACAATTGAAATTAATATAATTAACTGATCGGTTACAAGCCAGGAGGAGCGACGAAACAACTATGGGTGAACAAACCTACGATCCAAAAAGTGAATTATCCGAGCCAAAAGACGCGCTCCAACCAGTCTCGCTCGAAGAGTTGCCAGAAATTATGCGAGAAGCTGTCAAACGGGCGGAATGGACTGAGCTGACCCCTGTGCAAGCCAGGGCAATCCCTTACCTCCAGGCGCGGCGAGACCTGATGGTGCAGGCTCGCACTGGCAGCGGCAAGACTGGCGCTTTCGTCTTGCCTATGCTGGAGCGCGTCGATATTAATAAGCCTACCTGCCAGGTGTTGGTGCTCGTACCCACCCGCGAGCTGGCTCAGCAGGTTGCTGCGGATGCCAAGATTCTGGCTGGAAAAAATGGCATGCGAACTGTGCCTGTGTATGGCGGCACAAGCTACAAACCACAAATCGAGGGGTTTAAGCTTGGCGCGCACTGCGTGGTAGGAACCCCAGGCCGGGTGCTTGACCATCTCATCAAGCGCAACTTGACGCTAAAAGACCTTAATATTCTAGTTTATGATGAAGCCGATCGAATGATGTCGATGGGTTTTTACCCAGATATGGTGCAGATTCAGGAATTCCTGCCCAGGCGGGAGATCAACGGATACATGTTTTCAGCCACCATACCCGCCCATGTGATCCGCCTTTCGCAACAGTTCTTGATCGAGCCAGGATTCCTTAGTTTAAGCCGCGACCATGTGCACGTAGAGGACACCGAGCATATTTACTACCTCACTCCAGGGATGGATAAAGATCGTTCGTTGGTGCGCATCATCGAAACAGAAACCCCTCAGCAGGCGATCATCTTCTGCAACACCAAAGCCCGGGTCAATTACGTGACAGCTGTCTTGCAGCGCTATGGCTACAATGCCGATCAGATCAGTTCAGATCTCTCGCAGAATGCTCGTGATAAAGTGCTGAAGCGGGTTCGGGATGGCAAACTGCGCTTCCTGGTCGCCACCGATGTTGCTGCCCGCGGCATAGATATCCCCCATCTATCCCACGTAATCCAATATGAACCCCCGGAAGAAATTGAAGCATATATTCACCGCGCCGGGCGTACCGGAAGGGCGGGTGCCAGCGGGACTGCGATCATGTTGATCAATATCAACGAAAAAAGTCAGCTCAACCGCATCGGAGCGCACTACAAGATCGAGTTCGAAAAAAAGCCTCTCCCCCAGGATGAAGACGTGCAGACCCTGGTCGCACAGCGCTTGATCGGCCAGCTTGAAGCTCGCCTGCGAGCGCGCGACCGCCTGCAAATTGAACGCATGCAGCGCTTCATCCCCTTGGCAAAACAGCTGGCAGAAGATGAAGACGAACTTACATTACTGACCATGCTGCTGGATGATTCCTACCATAACTGGATGCACGAGCCGCCGGAACTACCCCCTGCCGAGAGCAAACCGCCACCCAAAAAATCAAGACGCGGAAAACGAAAATCTCGCTACAGAAGAGGCCGAAAGAAACAGGGGTCTGCTCCTAAAAACACTAATTGATGCTCGCTCGCCTCACAGGATGGACAGCCTTGAATTATTTTATCCAACTCTCGACTTCCAGCTTGACTTTCAATAAAAGTAAGACTTACGCAGTTGGCGTAAGGACAGGGGGTGACTCAGGAATATTGCATCCGGGGGAAACGGGGATTACAGTCGCATTTACGGTTCACAATACTGGATATCCACAGGGCATAGCATCCAAACGCCAGAACGAGTGGACTCGTATTTCGAGTCAGCTTATCAATTTGATCACCTAAAAAGCATCAAAGCTGGGAACCTTTAAACTCAGCATAAGGAGAAAAACCGATGAGAGGACATTGGATTAACAATCAATGGGTAGAAGGAGAATCAGATGAAGTCATCAACGTCCATAACCCTGCAAACGAGGCAGTGATCGATCAGGTGCCATCCGGGACAAAAGCGGATACATACCAAGCGATAGAGGCCGCCAGGACTGCATTTGAGATGTGGCGCAAAACTCCGGCCATCGAACGCGCTGCCCTGCTGCATGAGGCCAGTTCCAAAATGCGCGCCAATTGGAGTGAGCTGGTGGAAATGCTCACTCTGGAAGAAGGCAAACCCGTTTCCGAGAATGAAGAGGAACTGGAATGGGTGGCAGGTACATTTGATTACTATGCTGAATTAGGTCGACATTACCGCGGCCGTGTACTTCCCTCCCCTGAACCGGAGAACCAGCTCAATTTAGTACTTAAAGAACCTTACGGCGTTGTCGGTTGTATCGTTCCCTGGAATTACCCGTTGCTTTTATTGGCCTGGAAGGTCGCCCCTGCTCTGGCTGCTGGTAACACAGTGGTGATCAAACCCTCAGAGATGACTCCCCTGACCACATTGCTTTTGGCTGAAAAATGCTTTGACCATTTACCCCCTGGCGTTGTGAATATCGTCACAGGTTATGGTGTCCCGGTTGGAGAAACCTTGGTCGAGCACCCGGATGTGCCAGTAATTGCCTTCACTGGCTCGCTACAAACTGGGCAGCGCATCAGCCAGCTGGCAGCGCCTATGATCAAACACTTGCACCTCGAACTTGGCGGGAAGGATGCCTTCGTGATCGGGCCAGATATCGATATTGAATCGTCTGTTAAAGCCTTATCTTATGCAGCTCTGATCAATTGCGGTCAGGTGTGCACTTCCACCGAGCGCGTCTACGTTGCCGAAAATGTAAGCAAAGATTTCACTGCAGCGCTCGTTGAGCAGGTGAAAAGTTTGCGGCTTGGACCGGGCATCGAACCAACCACTGATGTTGGACCTATGATCGGAGAAAAATACCGGGAAAAATTTGAGAGGCA
>JGI2160J19893_10000789_pt1 | contig 10368 bp, 12 predicted proteins | sample DeeMarSeWOR28_12_FD_19893 | JGI IMG/M metagenome (IMG submission 19893)
AACAGAAAATGGCTACTGAAAAACAAGAGCAGTCGCAGGAAATGACCGGATCATTTGAAGGTTCCGAATTCATTGTCGATATTGATCCGGAAATATCGCCGGAAGAAATAGCAGCGCTGAATGAGCTGGAGCTTAGTCAGGAATTATATGTTTGGGTGAAACAGACAATCGAAGTTACCGTTGAATTTGTTGATGCAACTGGCGATTCGACAATTCTTGATATTGTTACGCTTCACGATCCTGCCATTAGGCACAATATATCGCTAGTTGAGAACTTTCAGGAAAGATTGCGTTTTGCCAACAGTGATTCGCTAAAAGTCTCGCAGCTTATTTATATTCCTGTAACCACTCATACCCATCCAGCCAGGGAGTATGTAGTCTGATCGGATAACCACATAATTTTACCCTGTGTTCTCCGAAGATTTCCCGTAGATTATTCATCATTAACTGCAGTATAGGATGCTCTAAATATGTTAGTACTTGATGCCGAAACGCTCGCCAAGCATTACGTAAACGGTTCCTTAACCAAGCAGCAATTTGCCACGTTAAGTGCCTCACTGGCGCAGGTGGAGCAGGATATAAGAGACCGAAATTTATTGATGCAGTTTATCAAGCTATTTCAATGTCCCAGGGAGTTGCGCAACTACACAATAAGGTGGCGCGTTAAATCCGCCTGGCAATTTACCAAATTTATATTTTTCGTTGTATTGATAATGATCCTGGTCATGCTGTGGCGGGTTGACTCAGGTGACCTGAAGAACATGTGGGAATCAGGATTTAACGCTCGACAGCTCGCGGAATTAGTAATTGAAGGGACGCCGGAACCATTACCGAAGGATATTCGCCTGGCAGTGGACTACCTGTCGAGTAACCCGGGCTGGGAGCGGTTACACGTAAGACAGATCAAAGCACGCTGGCTGGAGCTCGATGTGAAAGAAAAGAGCGTCATAAAACAAACTCACTGGTTTCGGGAGTTTTCGTTAATGGTGGCAGTTAAAAAAGTTGAGCAGCAAAAACGATTACGGAGTGGCGATATTGCGGTTGTGCGGTCGTTGGCGGAACTGAACGAACTTTCAGATGTTTTGGTGTAAGGGAAAAGCGTTATTGATGTCAGGAATATGGGAGGTGTCTAAACAATCAAGCAGGAGCTGTAAGTACATTTATAAAATATTAATACACAAAAAAATATTTTAATCCTTTCCAGGATGGAGGTAGTAGCAATGTTAAAGGCTAAGCAGATCTTGATTCTTGGTGTGTTGGTTTGCACGGCGGGGGCGGCGAATGCCCACTGTATGAAGAACAAATACTATATGGGTGCAGGTATGGGGTTTAATTCAACCCAGGATTTCAGCGCTACAGCCGGTTACCAGATATTTGCCGGCTACTGTCTGGACTTTAATTTTAAAAGTCCGCGCAGCAAAACGTCAGTAGAACTCGGTTACATGGATTCAGGGGATTTTCAAAAAGACCAGGACATCTTTGCCACTAATCCCAATAGAAGCAGCATTGTTGAAGTGAACAAATCCTATAGTAGTGTCTGGATGGCGGGTCTAGCGGAATACAAGTTTGATAACAAAATGCATATTATGGGCCGGGTTGGTCTGGATGTAGGTGATCAGACGGGCATTTTGTTTGGTGGCGGCGCTGGATATAACGTTACAAAATTTGCACAGATTCGCGCGGAATATGTGCTGCATGACGAAGTCGACTCTTTTCAACTTAACTGGATATCGGAGTTCTAATTATGGACGCAAGAATTACTACGGTTCTTTCAGTTATTCACCGGGAAAATCCAAAGGGCCAGTTGATTCTGGCCCTTCTGGTTGAAGTGCTGGTTGTTGCATTGGTTGTCAGTACCCAATTTATCCAGTAAAGAATATGAAGCGGCGCCCTGTCGCAGTTGTAGCAGGGTGCCATCCTCTCCTGCCGATTCCCACTGGCTGTAAGAATAACAACATTCGCAGTGATTTGGTCTCCATTGGAGAGTCAACGCCTTTCTTTTTCATGTAAAATAGAGAAATCCATTTAAGCTGTTTTATAAATGGGGGTCAATTCCGCCTGCTGGGATACCCGTTTTTAACTAATTTAGCTCTAAATCCGAAGCGCATTGCTGTGATGCAGCAAGAGATTCGCGCATATCGGGCAAATAACTAGAATTGGTCAAAATCCGCTAATAAGCAAAATAAATTGCAGTTGTTGCAAAAGAAATTAACCTTATACATAAGTAAAACATTTATTCGCGTTGGACAACTTCAATTACAGGGAATACGGTGATGAATAATAAAAAGGACTTGATTCTGTTTGTGCCCGGCATGGGCGCCAGTGAACCGGAGCAATATTTAAAAAAACTGGTTGACGGCATGCGTGATTATTGTGATGGGAAGGGGGTTTCATTTAACAGTCTCGATAACAATGAAGTGGAAAATACCGGGGTGCGCAATGTTCAGCTGGAAGTGGATAATCAAAGCAAGACCATCGAGATCCGCGAGGTTTTCTGGTCTGACCTGCGGCCGCGCCTGAGTACCGAGGGACCGCTGCGCAAGTTCTTACGTGGGTTTGACTTATTATTTTACTGGGCGGGTTCTTTCAAAACCTGGCGTGCGGCTGCCCGTTCCAAATACATGCTGGTCAACACAGTATTTACCCTGTTGTTGTTTCTTGTCTGGTATTACGGCGCGGTGGCCGCGGCATTTACGGCAATCGGCGCCAGTCCCGAAGTGCTGGGTTTTCAGTTAACCGAAGGTTGGCAGCAGTGGTTCCAGATCATGGGCAAAAATATGGGGAGCTGGAATGTCTGGCTATCAGCGGCGGTATTGATGACTATTTTTCCCGTGGCGGAGGTGATCGATATTTCCTTTGGTACAAAATGTTTCCTGCAGAACCGGCTGGGTTTGCAACACAAAATCAACGGCCGTCTCTCGCGTGCGTTAAGCAGTGTACATCGCCAGTCGGACAGCTATTCCAGTGTAACAGTCATGGCCCACAGTTTCGGTGTGGTGGTTGCAACAGAAGTGCTGGCCGATTTTGACAAGCAATCATTGCCTGTTGATCGACTGGTGACACTGGGCGGTCCTCTGGAACTTATTCAGGGACGATCTGCGCGGGTGCGGGACGCACGTGTGCGGCTGGAAAACCGCCTTAACAGAGATAGCTTTACTCGCTGGATTGATTTCTACTCGGATTACGACTGGCTGTGCTCAAAGACGCCAGTATCTGACAGAGTCCAGGGTTTTGAGCATCGTAAAATCACGACCACCGTACCCTGGGACCAGCGCGCCAGTGGTGCAAGTCATCTATTATATTATAGTGACTGGGATGTGATGAAAGAGCTGGTAAATCTCGAGTAGCGCTGTTTCTATTTCACAGGAGTTGCCGGATTACTCTGCGAACTTGTAGTACTTGAAATTTATGTAGCTGGTGACGTCGTCAATTTCTGCTTCTGACCAGTCCAGTTTCAGTTCTTTCTGCCACACATTAATCCAGTGCCTGATTTCGCTGATGGAAGCGGCTTTACGCGGATCTCGGCCATGCACGCTGGTTTCGTGGCATCCACCGCAATGGTTTTCATATAAGAGTTGTCCGCGCGATCTTTCTTTCTGTGCTTCGGGCAGTTTTTGCTGCGCGGTTTCTATCTGGGGTGTTATCTGGGGGTTGATGGACTCTTTTACGTCACCCACAGCTGTATTTGCAGCGAAGGTGCATACGCCAATAAAAACTAGTGCCATTACATGTTTATTTTGCCACATAACTACTCTCGCCTGATAATTATCAAACCTGAAACTGGCGGTATCTTTCACATACCCCACGGCATTGCGCTGTATACGAAAACTACCGCTTATTTTTACATTCTCTGTTTATAGTATAGGTCATTCGTTCCACCTGTGTCGGCATCCGTCATGGCGAAATTAATAAATGCCGCAGGCCAGGCTTCATGCGGCGGGAAAATCAGTCGCATAAAAGTAACGCGCTGTCATACAATGTTGGTCACCGTCTTTCGTTGGACCTCATCAATGGACCAAAGCCCAATGACCGCCAGAAAATTCCCGGATAAAAAGTTGACTATTTTAGTAGTCATTATTTTCCTGCTAGGTGTTATTTCGTGTACAAATATAAACGCGCAGGATCAACACAAAAAGCTAACCGGTTTTGACGTATCCGAGCTCCAGATAGTAACTCAGGATGGGAGGCAGTTGCGTTTTACGGTTTACCTGGCAATAAGCGAAGAGCAACGCGCACAAGGTCTGAGTTTCGTGACTGACCTGCCACCGGATTACGGCATGCTATTCGTGTTTCCCGAACTGCGGCGCATCAATATGTGGATGAAAGATACGCCGAGTTCCCTTGATCTATTGTTTATCGAAAAAAAAGGGAAGATTACCAAAATAATCAGCGACGCCACCCCCAACTCAACCACAATTATTACATCGGGTGATGAGGCTTCTGCGGTGCTTGAAATGAACGCTGGCACCGCGCGGCGGCTACGTATTGTCACAGGGGACAGGGTAGATCACCCGTTATTAAATCAGAGGCACAATGACATGACGGCGCCGCAGAAATAGCGTTGCTAACTTTACAACTCGCCGAATGCACTAACTTCTGATACGCATGCGTTAATTGACATGCCGAAATTAATTGCCTGACTAAATGCTAGTCTTTCCTGCATGCTCCAATGTCATTACAAAATCATGCAATAGATAGTGGCGGAGCCGCTTTTTATCGCATAGCAAGTGGCTTTCCAATTTTCACGACTATCATCTATTATTTAATTAAATGAACATGAATCCTGGCGAGGAGAAGGAATATGAATCGGGGAGGCACAATTATGTTCGCTGTATTGATGGTGGCAACATCCACTGTGGAAGCGGGCAAGATTTACGGCAGTCTTCAGGTTGACGGGCAGGCAGTTGCTCCCGGGACACAGGTGAACATTAGTTGTGCGGGGACTACTTATAGCGCAGTCGTGGGTGACCATGGGCGTTATAGTGTGAACGTGGAGCGGGAAGGGTCCTGTTCGTTATCGATTGCAGGGTATACCGGAGCATCGGCCAAAATAATTTCCTACCAGGAGGCCACCCGCTATAATTTTCTGCTTACCCGCAGCGGTAATAACTATATCATGCAAAGGAAGTAACTATGACGTCAGACGCAGATAACACCAGGCCGGTGGAAGGCGCGAAGCCGGAAGCAAGTGGCAAGGCAGACGGTGGCAGCAAGGTCAAGGACCGCTGGGACAAGGTCGACATTTTGCTTAAACCAGTGGGTGGCCTGTTCACCGGTATTGCGCTTGCCGTCGTTGGCTACTTCACTACGCAATTACTGGAGAGGCAACAGGCGGAACAGACCAATCGCCTGGCACAACAGCAGGCCGAAGAGACCAATCGCCGTCTATATACCGAGATCATGAGCAGTCGGGAAAAAGCCGACAGTGACCTGCGCAAGGAGATGTTCAACTCAATCATCAAAGCCTTCCTCGATCCTGAAAAAGCATCTCTGGATGAAAAGGTCCTGGCCTTAGAGCTTCTGGCCTATAATTTTCATGATGTCATCGATCTGACGCCGCTCTTTAAACATGTAGCGAAAGCTATCGAGGAATCCTCGCTGGATAACAAGGTGTCGTTGAGTTCACAACTGGAGCGGGTGGCGCGGGAAGTAATTGACAAACAGCTTGCTGCATTAGGTGAGGCCGGTGAACTTACCACGCTTAGTTTAAGCTTCGATGAGGTCAATAAGGGAGGGCAGTCCTTCGAAGAAAAGCTGTACCATGTTCGCGCTGACGCGCCGGAAGTGCCGGGTGAGCGTTATGTCTTTGTCGAGGCGCTGCATGTCTATCCCGATGTGCGTGAAATCAAGTTGCGCTTGGAAAGTGGAGACCCCAAAAACCGGTTTGATCCCGAGATCGATATTATATTCAAGGTAGGTTTTTTTGATTTTCCCATGATTGACAATACCCGTCTTTCCCATTCTCAACGCATTGGTATTGCGTTAACACGTTGGACCGACTATGGCGCAGAGCTGGCGCTGGTGTATTTTCCCGGCTCCCGGGCCAGTCTGAAAGAGAAACCCTATTACGATGAAGTGATCGAGCACCTGCAACAGACTAAAGCCGCGTTGATGGAAGAAGAGGAAACTAAATGAAGCACTTCAGGAATCTGTTTCGTTATAGTTGCTGGTGGATTATTGTTGTGATGACAACAATGCTTGTCGGTACTGTCACGGCGGAACCAGCGGATACCGCCGTAGATAGTACAGGATCGGACCCATCAGTGGTTAAAGATTCAGCGCAAACAGAAGAAACGAAAGCGGATGCTACCGAGAGTAGCGAGGTAACAGGGACATCCGTAACGGAAACCAGTACAACGGGTGATAGCACTAGCAAAGACGCTGTGGTTGAGGAGATGAAAACCGTAGTGCTGCGTGTTACGGTGACGCAGATCGGCGGCGACAATCAACCGATCAAAGATGCGCGGGTGATTGTGACCTATGATAATGCCAAGGAGTTTGAGCATAAAACCGATGAGCAAGGTGTTGCCCTGTTAACCGGGCTGCCGTATGGCAAGGTCGACGTGGATGTGACATCGTCGGGCCGCCATTCCGATGGTGGTACGGTTGTACTGGATGGTCCCGAAAAAACGTTGACCTTCCAGCTGAAGCCACGTGGTATGGATGATAATCAGGAATAACAATCAAAAATAATTGCGAGGAATAACTACACAGGAGGTGTAAACCAATGGCTGATCTAAGCAACACGCCCTGGGATTCTATTTCATTACCAGTCGACTACAACGATCGTATTGCGCCGAATTTTAGAATTTATGAATTGACCAAATCGGAATTCGCCGAAAGAAACAACATCAACAACGGCTTCACCAGCGATAGCGAACTACAAGCGGCGATCTATCTTTGTCGGAATATACTGCAGCCCATTCGTGATGAATTCGGCAGTTTTTCCCCCAATAGTGTCTATCGCGGACAGGAACTGGAGCGCGGACTAAAAAAGAAACCGGAAGACTGGGTCAGTTCCAGTCAGCATACCAAAGGACAGGCCTGCGACGTGGAAGTGCCCGGTCTGTCAACCATGGAACTGGCAGTCTGGGTGACAGAGAATCTGGAATACGATCAGCTCATTTGCGAATGTTATAACCCGGCAAAAGGTGTCAACTCCGGATGGGTGCATGTATCCATTATGCCGCCGGGCAGGGGAGATAACCGCAAGCAACAATTGAGTTATATCTATTCTGCAAATGCCAATAAATATGTTTACGTGAATGGTCTGGTCGAAACGGCGTAAATGTTGTTCTGAAAATAATAAGGCCTAACAACAATAGTCCTATGTAATAAAAACAATAAGCTGTGTTACGAAATTTCGCCTTTGCAAAGATAGCGGGTTTGGAAGATTTAGGTCGAAACTAATTTAGACTGGTTAAAAGCTGGTATTCACATTAAGGATATTTTGATTTTACAGCAACTTGTCGGGCTATTTAAAATTATAAGCGAAAAAAAGCCCGGCTAAACCGGGCTTTTTATTTTCGACAATGCTCGATTTATCTGGTTGTTACTGATATCAGCATATCTTTTGCAACGCCCATTCTGGACATCCAGGTTTTGACGGTTCCACTGTTATCAACATTAAGCGGGTAACCGTTCACGCTACCGGTGGTGTTTGTAAAACGATCATGAATGTGTCCTACCTGTTGTAATATCAGCCCGTCCCAGGTATGGAAATTTGAGGTCTGTGTTAAAGTNCGGAAATTTTCCCAGCCCGGCAGGCTTGTGGCTGTAAAGCTAACAACACCGCAACCTGTGGAATAAGCAGCTTCATGTTCGCAAGTATTTACAAATACAGAAACACTATGGATCCCTTCGATATGCACTGCATCAGATGGGATTTGGCCAATCCATGAGTTTTGGTCGCCTGTTGATTTACTCCCTGAATGAGCTTGAAGGTAAACTGTCTGATTGATACCCTCGCCACTGATTGTAAGATAGATGCTCGCATTTGGCGAATAAGACTGAACCCATTGGCCATTAAAGGTATATTGATAATTTAACTGTGCTTGAGCTGGCAGGGTAATAGCTACCATCATAAATAGTACACTTGACAACTGCTGAAAATATTTTTTCACTTTTCCGCTCCTTTATTGATTGATTATATTTTGCTAACTACTGGTGCTGCTTAAACAGAAACGTATTCCATAACTGGACTAAAACAGGCGTCTGGATAAAAACCAGCAACACTAATGTCGTTATTGCAGAAAAATGTGCCTGCAATCACTTATATTTGAAGATTAAGTCATAGAGAAAATAACATTGAGGAGATTAATATATGATGTGTGTACCTTAGGCTCGATTCCTGTAGGAAACAACCATTGAACTCATTGTTATTATTTGCCGCTAATTAATCAGCGGAGAATACTAGCATATCTACTACGTAAATATCCACATTACTTCATCACGTACTAAGTAGGTGGCCTATTGTTCATTAATACTTCACGATTAGCATGCTTTTTCAGCAGCTTGGTTAAGTTTTTGTTTCTTTGATAAATCAATGCCATTGAGGTTAATAAACAATCGCTTTAAGGTCTGTAATGCAAATACCTGCTTTGAACGAAAAATTGCTTGTGGCAACGATCGGCTTATTAGTCAACCCGGAATTTGTTTTCCCGGATTTTGTTTCACTTCATCCGGTTTGTTTAATGTTGTTTATACATCCGGCGTAATGCCTTGCGGTGAATGCGCCCTGCCGCCTACCAAGCGGAGTGGCTATCACGAGATGTAAATTCGTGGCGAACAATCAATGATACCGCTGTCATAATAGTGAGGATGCGATAACTTACTAATATCCTGGAGTAAACGGTCGATTATAGATGGAATAGGTAATCGAAAAATCCATTATATCGCTACAAATGCATGGTCTAAAATAGTTACTATCTACTATATATACGTAGTTAGCGTTAGTTCACGGCATGCAGGCGCAGATCCATTACCCTTGTTGCTGGCATGCGTAAAATCATCAGGTTAAGGAAGTATGAAAAAATCAGTTACTTTATTAGCGAGTATTTGTCTTTTTTGTCTATCGCTGGTCAGTGCCGCGGATAGTAATTTACCGCCAGAGTTGGCGGCGGAAATTAAAAACGCCGGCTTTAACCACAAGGGCATCGGATTATTTATTCAAGGTGTTGATGATAAGGAATCGGTCGTAGCTTTTCAGGCGGATGCGCCGTTGAATCCCGCGTCGGTGATCAAGCTGGTGACTACAGCCGCGGCTCTGGGACAGTTGGGTGCCGGTTATCAATGGACAACGGGTGTGGCATATACCGGTCAACTCAATGGTGATACTTTAAAAGGCAATTTGTATTTTCGTGGTAACGGTGATCCTTATATGACACCTGAGCGATTCTGGTTGCTGTTAAATCGCCTGGCGATTTTTGGTATTCGCAATATTTCCGGCAACGTGGTGTTTGATAATTCCTATTTCGATCCTGGTTCCATTGACTACGCAGCGTTTGATGAACAACCCTATCGCACCTATAACGTGGGCCCCAATGCAATGCTGGTGGGTTTTCAGGCGACGGAATTCCATTTCAATCCCAACGATAAAAAAGTCGATATCATACATTTTCCCGATTCGCCCAAATTGCAGGTGATCAATAAGGTGAAGCTGACCAATGGTAGTTGTGGTGCCTGGCAGAAGCGTCTTTCACTGGATACGCAACAAGTCAATGGAACCTTACAAGTCATCTTCAATGGTCGCTATGCCCGCGCATGTGATAAGCGCACCTTATATCGGCGCGTTGCTGGGGCGCAGGATCATTATCAACATTTCTTTTTGCCCTTATGGCAACAGGTGGGTGGTTCGCTGGATGGGGAAGTTATCAATGGTGCGTTTCCTGATAACGGCAATCCTGTTCTGGAAGAATCATCTATTTCCCTCGCGGAAGCCGTACGCCTGATTAACAAGTTCAGCAACAACGTCATGACCCGTCAGGTGCTGCTGTCTTTGGGTGCGCAGGTATATGGTCCACCCGGCACTACGGTGAAGGGTATTGCGGCTGTAAAGGCATGGCTGGTTGATAACAAACTCGATGGTCCGGGTTTGCAACTCGACAATGGCGCAGGTCTGTCCCGTGATACACGTATTACGGCGTCGCAACTAGGGCAATTACTGCTTTATATTTACCAGCAGGCTTATATGCCGGAGTTTATGGCGTCGTTACCAGTGTCTGGTTATGACGGCACTATGGGGTATCGTTTTAAAAACGAGCCGTTGCTGGGGCACGCACACATTAAAACCGGATTACTGGATTTCGTACAAACCATGGCGGGCTATGTGACGACAGCGTCTGGTAAACGTTACGTAGTAGTGCTGTT
>JGI2160J19893_10000799_pt1 | contig 10303 bp, 8 predicted proteins | sample DeeMarSeWOR28_12_FD_19893 | JGI IMG/M metagenome (IMG submission 19893)
CAGTCTGAGAGCCGTTTGGAGCGGGTTGCCTTTATGTCTGACATATTCTGTCTTCAGAACCTTTCCGTTCTGGTCCAGAAGGGCTGTCTTGACGCTTACCGAGCCCGCATCGAGTCCTACAAATCTCTTCATCAGTGCATTTCCCTACTTACAGAGAGACTTGTTCAGTCTTTTTTCAACAGACAATATCTTCTCTTCGATTCTGTTCTTTTTGTGTTTTCTATCGTCGATGGATATTGTTGTTACTATGCGTTCATTATTTTTAAGCACACTTCGGTGACAGGATTTAATCAGGTGCATAACTTCGTCCCACTTCCCTTCGACAACGGTTCCCATAGGGTTTATTTTATACTTGAGGCCGCTCTTGTCAACGATTTTCAAAACCTGAGCCACATCCCTGCTCAGGCTCGGCCCCTTGCCAATTGGTATTATACTGAACTGGACAAGCATTGCAATTATACTTCTTTCTTAAGAAAGATTTTATCTTTGTTCAAAGTCATTATATATTAATTTCCCGAACAGTTAAAGCATTAGCCTTCTTCCTTTGCTTTGGCTTTTTCTTCTATGAGTTTCTGGGCAACATGTGCCGGCACTTCCTCATAATGAGAGGGTTCCATTGTATAGATGCCCTGTCCGCTTGTGAGAGAGTTCAACTGATTGGCATAGGTCAGCATTTCTCCCATCGGCACCAGAGCCTTGACAACCTGCACCCCGCTGGGCAGCGAGTCTACTCCCTGCACTTTCCCGCGTTTTGCATTCAGATCGCCTATCACGTTACCGAGAAACTCTTCCGGTGTGTTTACCTCTACCTTGATGATCGGTTCCAGGATTGTTACCTTTGCATTGGGAGCTGCCTTCTGGAGCGCCATGGAACCGGCTATTTTAAATGCCATTTCAGAGGAATCAACTGAATGATAGGAACCGTCATAGAGAGAAACCTTTATATCGACAACAGGATACCCTGCAATAAGGCCATCCTTCATTTTTTCAACAATTCCTTTCTCAACAGCGGGGATGTACTGTCTCGGGATTGAACCGCCCACAATCTGGTTGTCAAATTCGAATCCGCCTCCGCTAGGCAGCGGCTCAATCTTTATCCAGCAGTCTCCGAACTGTCCCCTTCCGCCTGACTGCTTCTTATATCGTCCCTGGGCAGTTGCCGTGGCTTTAATTGTTTCCCTGTATGGAATCTTCGGAGTATTCATGACAACTTCAACGCCGAATTTTCTCTTCAGCTTTTCGAGTGTTATCTCAAGGTGCATCTGACCTGTCCCGCCAAGAATCATTTCAGCTGACTCGGCATCACGGTGGAACCGCAGGGCAGGATCCTCTTCAAGAAGTCTGTTAAGGCCTGTTCCCACCTTTTCCTCATCACCACGGGATTTGGGCTCAATTGCATATGAAATCATCGGATCAGCAAATTTAACTGTTTCAAACAGAACAGGACTGCCGGGGTCAGACATGGAGTCACCTGTCTGAGCCTCCTTCAGTTTCGCAACAGCAGCAATTTCACCGGGACCTATTTCCTTGACTGGAACCTGTTTCTTCCCGATGAGGTAGAACATGCTCCCCATTTTCTCTTTTCTGTCTTTGGTTGTATTTAATAAGTTTGAATCAGACTTCAGGATTCCTGAATAGACCCTGAACAGGGTGAGTTTCCCGGCAAAGGGGTCGGCAATTGTTTTAAAAACACGGAGCGATACAGGGGCATCCGCTANGGGTTTCCTTTCAATCTCTTCGTCTGTCTTTGTATCTTTCCCTTTNATAGGAAACTGCTCAGCCCGCTCTGCCGGTGAAGGCAGACAGGTAAGAATTGTATCAAGCANTGGCTGTATTCCTGCATTGACTGTTGCAGATCCACACAGGACGGGAATAATGGTCCTTGACATTGTTCCCACCTTAATTCCCCTGTTAATCTCTTCTTCGGTAGGATCAGTCCCTTCAAGGTACTTCTCAAGCAGCTCATCGTCAGATTCGGCAACCTTTTCAATGAGTTGTTTGCGGTTTTCCTCGGCGTATTCTCTATATGCATCGGGAATGTCACTCTCAGTTGGCGCACCGTCCTTAAAAGTGATTGCCTTCATTTTGAGAAGATCAAGAACACCTTCAAAGCTCGTCCCCTCACCCATGGGAACAGTAATTGGGACCAGAGAAACACTATAGGATTTTTCCACACCCTCGACTGCGTTCTGAAAGCTGGCATTTTCCTTGTCCATCTTATTTATAAAGACAAGTCTCGGCAGTTCATAGTCATTCGCGTATTGCCATACTTTCCCTGTTTCAGCCTTAACACCAACCCGGGCACCCACAACAACTACTGCAGCGTCCATGGCGCTGAGGCAGCATTTAGTATCTTCAAGGAAATTAATAAACCCCGGAGTGTCTACAATATTGATCCGGTGCCCATTCCAGTCACAATAGGCAAGAGCTGAAGATATTGAAAACTTGCGGTTTATCTCCTCGGGTTCAAAATCAGTTACGGTGTTTTCATCCTCTACCCGCCCCATCCGCTCGACTGCCTTGGCGTCAAAAAGCATGGCTTCAACAAGAGATGTTTTTCCGGCTCCACCACCGCCTATGACAGCAAGGTTCCTGATCTTCCCAACATCAATGCTCATGTTAATCCTCCTTCCAGCAAATCTGTAGTGTAGTATTTTTCAAAAAACAGTTCACTCTCTATAAAAGCACAGCACCCTATTCGATAATTTCATCAATAACCGGCTGATACTCGGTCTTTGATTCCAGTTTTTTTGACCATATTCTGACCAGCAGCAATGAGGCCACAAGGGCGGAAAAGCCTGCAATAGCTGCAACGACGTCAGAGTTCACCCCGGCCATATATTTTTCCCCTATATTTTTCCCGGCCATTGCTCCGGCAATGAATAAGACAAGGGGTAGACCGTACACCAGCATCGTGCCCTTAAGATAGGTCTCTGGCCTCAGGGAAACCTTCACCGTCTGCCCCACTCTGGCCTTTACCGGATTCAGAGCACTGATTTCCATTCCTTCAGGCGTAGTTGCACAGGTCCCCTTTGCATTACATCCATCACAGGCGCCCCTCTTCTGGACCACCACCTTTGCCGTCCTATCCTCTGTTTTTGTAACAATTCCGGTTTCTACAATCATTTCTATCAGGGTTCAAGGGTACAAGCCTGACTGCCGTCAGGCAGGAATCAAGGGTTCAAAAAAGATTATAGCGATTATTTCTTTTCACTTGAATCCTTGGCCCCTCGAATCCTTGAATCCTCTCTCTTAGCCTCTCAGCAGTTTGTATTCAATACTGTCAACAAGGGCCTGCCAGGATGCTTCAATAATATTTTCAGATACCCCAACAGTTCCCCATTTCTGTTTTCCGTCGCCGGACTCAATCAGGACACGAACATTTGATGAAGTCCCTTCACCCGTTGTGAGCACTCGTACTTTGTAATCAATAAGTGCCACCTCTTTTAATTGAGGATAGAATTTCTCGAGCGCCTTTCTGAGTGCGTTATCAAGTGCATTTACGGGGCCGTTGCCGTCAGCAGCCGTGTGCTCCAGTTTGTCCTGAACCTTGAGCATGATAGTCGCCTCACTCACCGGGTTTTCGCCCTCTCTTCGTTTTGAATCAATAACCCTGAAACCAATGAGCTCAAAAAATTTCCTGTGCAGTCCAAAGGTCTTCTTTATCAGCAGTTCAAGAGATGCCTCGGCTCCTTCAAACTGAAAGCCCTGACTCTCCAGTCTTTTCAGCTCTTTAACGATCTGGTTGACCTTTGCGGATTTTGTGTCAATCTTCAGTTTAAAGTCCTCGATTTTGCGGATAATGTTGCTCCTCCCGCTCAGTTCAGAAACTAACACCCTTTGATAGTTTCCTACCAATTCAGGTCTGATATGCTCATAGGTCTCAGGATGTCTCAGGATAGCGCTGACATGAATGCCGCCTTTATGTGCAAAGGCACTGTCGCCAACAAAGGGCTGCCGTTTGAAATGCTGCAGGTTGGCAATCTCGGCAACAAAACGTGAAACGCTCTTTAATTTCTTTAAATTAGAAGATGTTATACACTTCTTCTTGAGTTTTAGCTTTAAACTTGGAATGACAGAAATAAGATTGGCATTGCCGCAGCGCTCTCCAAGTCCGTTCACCGTCCCCTGAACATGAGCAGCACCTGCCCTGACTGCGACGATCGAGTTTGCCACACCGCATTCAGCATCATTATGTGCATGGATACCGACAGGAACTTCAAAGGTGCCGACCATCTTGCTCACAATATTCTGAACATCGCCCGGCATGGTCCCTCCATTCGTATCACAGAGTACAAGACAGTCTGCCCCGGCAGAGACCGCTGCCTGAAGTGCCTGTACAGCATACTCGGGATTGGCCCTGAAGCCGTCAAAGAAGTGCTCGGCATCGAAGATCACCTGGGGCACTTTTTTCTTCATGTATGAAATTGTGTTAAATATGAGGTCCAGGTTTGCCTGCAGAGAAACACGCAGTGCTTCTCTGGCATGGAAATCCCAGGTCTTTCCAAAGATTGTCACTGCAGGTGTTTTTGCTGCCAGCAGGGACTTGATACTGGGATCCTGATGGACTTTCAGCGATGCCCTGTGAGTTGCTCCAAAGGCAGTGAGTTTTGCCGTCTTCAGTTTTATCGCTCCTGCCCTTTTAAAAAACTCGACATCTCTCGGGTTGGATCCCGGCCACCCTCCTTCAATATAATGAATACCCAGCTCATCGAGCTTGACCAGTATTCTTAATTTATCTTCAACTGAAAATGAGACGTCCTCAGATTGGGCGCCATCTCTCAGCGTTGTATCATAGAGTTCAATATTCTTCATGATAGATAGGGTTCAATGCCCCGAATATAGTCTGGCCATGATTCACTGCTTTGCAAGTTCAAAGGAGTCATGCAGTACCTGTACAGCCTTTTCCGTTTCCTTTTCATCGATAACACAGGATATCTTTATTTCCGAGGTACTGATCATCATGATATTTACACTGTTTCGGGCAAGTGTTTCAAACATCCGGGCAGCCACGCCAAAATGGGACTGCATACCGACTCCCACTATGGAAACCTTGGCAACTTCGGGGTTCATATTCACGCCCTTCGTCCCCATCTCATCAGAAACCTTTTGAATAATGTCGAAGGCCTTTTTACTGTCCGCCCTGGATACGGTAAAGGAAATATCAGTAGCATGGTCAACATTACTGATGTTCTGCACTATCATGTCAACATTGATGTTTGCATCTGATACTGATTTGAATATTGAAGCTGCTATTCCAGGTCTGTCAGGCACTCCCATGATAGTAATTCTGGCCTGATTTTTATCATGAGTAACTCCTGTTACCACAATTTTCTCCATTGATCCTTCCTCCTTCGTGACAAGTGTGCCCGGCGCCTGACTGAAACTTGATCGGACCACCAGAGGTACATTATATTTTTTGGCAAATTCCACTGAACGGCCATGAAGCACCTTGGCTCCAAGACTTGCCATCTCAAGCATTTCATCATAGGATATTTTCTCCATCTTCCTGGCATCGGGAACAATTCTCGGATCAGCCGTAAAGACGCCCTCAACGTCTGTATAGATTTCGCAGGCATCTGCCTTCAGGGCAGCGGCAATAGCAACAGCAGTTGTATCCGAACCCCCTCTGCCAAGGGTTGTCACATCCTGAAATTCGTTTATTCCCTGAAAGCCTGCAACAACTGGCACCTTCCCTTCATCAAGTGCTATCTTCAGTCTGCTCGCCTCAATCTCTTCAATCATGGCCTTTGTGTGTGAACTGTCCGTGATGATTCCCACCTGTCTTCCCGTGAAGCTCATTGATTTCTGTCCAAGCTTCTGAATAGCCATTGCCATGAGAGCACTGGTTACACGTTCCCCTGACGACAGAAGCAGATCCATTTCCCGCTCATCAGGGTGTTCCGTTATCTTATGGGCAAAGGCTATAAACTTGTCTGTTTCACCTGCCATGGCAGATACGACGACAATCACCTGGTTGCCTTCCTTTGCTATGGACACAACCCGCTCTGCAACTGTCTGTATCCTCTCAGTATCAGCAACTGATGTACCGCCGTATTTCTGCACTATTAAAGCCATGTTGAACTCCTTTTGATCAAATGCATGGTCCTCCGAGCACTGGTGAGACTCTCTATCTTATTGCTTCCCCACGAAATAGTCCATTAATCGATATCCCTTTTCAAACCTGAGGGCACTCTTCATTCTGCATATATTTTCAGAATAGGAGCGCGCCCTCGACCGCCTGGGATGTGTACTGTCATAAATAACAAAGGGGACAGGCTCAGAGGTGTGAGTCTTTACACTGATGGGGGTAAAGTGATCGGGCATCAACAGCACCCTGTAATCTCCAAACCTCTCCATGCCCTTTAGAATCGGACCTACAATCTGTTTATCAAAATCCTCTATTGCCATTATCTTGTCTTTAATGCTTCCAATGTGCCCTGCTTCATCAGGTGCCTCAACATGAACATAGACAAAATCACAGGTTCTCAAGGCCCGCAATGCAGCATTGGACTTGCCTGCATAGTTTGTATCGATGTATCCCGTTGCCCCTTTGACCTTGATAACATCAAATCCGGCACTCATCCCCAGACCCTTTGTCAGGTCCACTGCCGAGATTAACGCCCCTTTGAGACCATATCGTGACCTGAATTTTGGCAGGGTCAGTTTTTTCCCCTGTCCCCAGAGCCATATGCTGTTGGCCGGCAACTGTCCCTTCTTTACCCTNGCCCTGTTGACTGCATGGTCCCTGAGAAGGTCATGTGATTTACAGATCAGGTAATTCAGTACTTCGCTGTCTTTACCGGATGGCAGGTGGGACTGAATCTCCCTGCCTGTAATGTCATGTGGAGGTGTACATTGTATACGAGCANTTCCCTTTTTCCATATCATGGTGTGGCGATAACTGACTCCCGGATAAAATGTTATTTCTTTACTCCCCATCCTGCCCTGAATGAACTGGATAATTCTTTTCGCTTCAGCTGTTGTAATATGACCGGCACTGTAATCATTCATCACTGCTTTCCTGTAGTCCTTATCAGGGGGAAATTTAAGATGAACAAGATTACAGCGATAGGCAACGTCCTGAGGACCTAAATGGATTCCCTGATAAACAGCTTCGATCGGGGCCCGCCCGCTATAGTACCTGGAGGGATTGTATCCCAGGATTGACAGGTTAGCAACATCTGACCCTGGTTCAAAACCCGCAGGTACTGTCCTTGCCCACCCCACTTCGCCCTGTTGAGCCAGCCTGTCCATATGTGGCGTAGAGGATTTTTGCAGACATGTTCTGTTCCCGATCGCCCGTATCGGCCGTCCGGCCATCCCATCCCCTATGAGAACAATATATTTCATTTCATCCGTCTTGATAAAAGTAATTCGCAGCAAAGCAGTCACAGAACAGCCCTGTTCTCAGAGCAAATGTCATTCTGTGCCTGTATTTTCTTACTAAAGCAAGGAATATATTAACTTTTATACTTTACAAAAGTGAAGATGTCACCTATTCGTTATCTCTTCTTGTTTATATCGTAATATATAGAAGGGCTCACAGATATGAACAGATGAATACTGATTGACAGGAGTTGAATGATTTTATAAAGTTAACCTGTTTATCATAATCCATAACCTATTTACAGTTGTTTTATGTTATTGTATTGTCTGTTAAAACAGCCTGAACCGGAGGTTTTTGATGTCTGAATCAGTGAGTGATGCAGTACTGAACATACTAGCCAAGCATACAGAACTGGACCGTGATAAGGTTACTCCTGATACCCCCTTGCAGCTCAGTGGAGTTGATTCATTAATGATGGTTGAAATTATCTTTGATCTTGAAGAACATTTTGACATCAGCATTCCTGATGAAATGCTTGGTATGCAGAACCAGAAACTGGAAACTGCTGCTGATGTCGTGCTCCTGGTGGAGGAACTGATCCAAAAACAGCAAACCGCATGAGCCGTATTGTCATTACAGGAATGGGCTGTATATCATCACTGGGCCATACCTGCAAGGATTTCTCCAGCAAACTTATGAAGGGTGTAAGCGGTATTGGCCCTATTACCCTTTTTGATACCACCGGCTTTCGAGTCAAAGTTGCTGCTGAAGTAAAAGACTACGACGAGCTGCGCCTGTTCCCGGAAAAACAGTTAAGTAAACTTGACCGTTATGCCCAATTTGCCCTCATTGCCAGCAGGGAAGCTGTTGCTGATGCAGGACTGGAATTCTCTGGTCCTCTTGCTGAACGCACTGCTGTCGTACACGGCACCGGCATCGGGGGCCAGACCACACAGGAACTGAACTATTTCAAGGTTTATACGCAGGGAATGAAGCGTCTGCACCCATTCACTGTCCCAAAACTGATTCCCAGTGCCGGTGCAAGCTGGATAAGCATGGACCTCGGTATCACAGGCCCCGCCTTCGCAACGACCTCAGCATGTTCTTCTGCCGGTCATGCCATCGGGATGTCCATGCTTATGCTGCGATCGGGCATTGCAGATGTGGCAGTCACCGGCGGCTCTGAGGCGCTCATTACCTATGGCACAATCAAGGCCTGGGAAGGTCTCAGGGTCATGTCCAATGACACCTGCCGTCCCTTTTCTCTTCAGAGAAACGGAATGGTAATCGGTGAAGGCGCTGGCACCATTGTACTGGAAACTCTTGATCATGCCAGGGCACGGGGGGCTGCAATCTACGGAGAAGTGACCGGCCTTGGTATGAGTTCTGATGCCCATGACATGCTTCAGCCCCTTGACAAGGGAGCTGCCGCTGCAATGCGGGCTGCGTTGAACGATGCCGGACTTGCCCCTGAGTCTATTGCGTACATTAATGCTCACGGAACCGGCACCCCGCAGAACGACCCAACGGAAACACGGGCAATTCGCCAGGTGTTTGGAAGTCACGCCGACAAGCTCGCAGTATCATCCACCAAGTCAATACACGGCCACACGCTGGGTGCTGCATCTGCCCTTGAAGCCATAGCAACAGTACTCGCTCTCAATGAGCAGAAGGCCCCACCCACTGCAAATTTCCAGGATCCCGATCCGCAATGTGATCTTGATTATGTTCCCAATACTGCACGTCCCATGCCAATAACACATGCCATGAGCAACTCCTTTGCCTTTGGCGGCTTAAACACGGTTTTAGTATTCAGTCGCTACAACGATTAATTGGTGAAAACGCAGGTATCACGAAAATAGTATCCCCTCTATCTATTGTTCTGTCATTCCGGGAAGACAAAGGCAACGAGGTAAAAACAATTAATCCTATGACCTCGTGCGTCATAGGGGCATGGTAAGTACTAATCATTCAATTTTGAGATATATTCCAGAAATAAAAATGGGGATTAGATACAACAGCCCTTTAAAACTTCCTCAACTGCAGTGATTGTGGAGGCTACTTTTACAGGCGGCTCGGATATCATAATTGCATTGTCAGGATCTTTCAGGCCGTGCCCGGTCAGAGTACAGACGACTGTGTCACCTTCCCTGAAAAAACCTTTTTTGGAAAGCTTTATAACACCTGCCAGAGATGCTGCTGATGCTGGCTCACAAAAGACACCTTCCCGGGATGCAATGAATTTATAAGCAGATAATATCTCCTCGTCTGTAACAGCTTCGATACGACCACCGGATTCATCCCTCGCTTCTACTGCTCCTTTCCAGCTTGCCGGGTTCCCTATTCTGATCGCAGTCGCCACTGTTTCAGGATTGATAACAGGTTTGTCAAGCACTATGGGAGCAGCTCCTGCAGCCTGAAAACCAAGCATAACAGGCAGTGATGAAATTTTACCTTTCCCATGAAATTCCTTATACCCTTTCCAGTAAGCAGTCACGTTTCCGGCATTACCGACTGGCATTGCATGATAGTCCGGTTGTGAACCAAGCTGGTCGCAGACTTCAAATGCCGCAGTTTTCTGACCTTCTATCCTGTAAGGATTAATTGAATTTACAAGGGCGAATTTGTGCTTTTCCACAAGTCCCTTGACGATATCGAGGGCTTCGTCAAAATTACCCTCAATCTGAACTACCATTGCACCGTGGATCATTGCCTGAGCCAGCTTGCCCATAGCGATTTTACCCTCGGGGATTATGACAATAGCACCCACGCCGGCCCTTGCAGAATAGGCTGCAGCAGATGCCGAGGTATTCCCTGTTGAGGCACATATAACTGCCTTGGAGCCCTCTTCCATCGCCTTTGAGATAGCCATGGTCATTCCCCGGTCCTTGAAGGATCCGCTGGGGTTGGCCCCTTCAAATTTAAAGTAAAGATCTACCTGGGGTTGAACTACTTCCTGAACATGGCAGGCTT
>JGI2160J19893_10000804_pt1 | contig 10259 bp, 8 predicted proteins | sample DeeMarSeWOR28_12_FD_19893 | JGI IMG/M metagenome (IMG submission 19893)
TTCAAGTGCATCGGGAGTATGGGCGTAATCAACAATCACCAATGGTTTGCTACCACCACCAAATGTCTCCATGCGGCCGGCAACGGGTTTCACTGTGGTCAGCCGGGCCAGTGCCCCCTGTAACGGAATGCCACTCAGTAACAGCACCGCCAGTACTGCCAATAAATTGCTGATGTTAAAGCGACCCAATAAGCTGGAATGAAACCGGCCTTTACCCTGGGGTGTCACTACCTCGACTTCGACGCCGTCACTGCTCAAGCTAAGACACTTGCCCAGTACATCGGGTTGATGTTCAACCTCCAGTCCGTAGCGCAACACCTTGAGGTGCTTTGGCAGATCAGCCAAAAAGTCCCGACCGGTGGCATCATCACTGTTGATCACCGCATAACGCAGCCCCGGCATGTTGAACAGGTCAGCCTTGGCGGCGGCATAACTCTGCATATCGCCGTGATAATCGAGATGGTCACGACTCAGATTGGTAAACACGGCACAATCGAACAACACACCATTGACCCGTCCCTGATGCAGCGCATGGGAAGAAACTTCCATCGCCACACTGGCAGCGCCCTGTTCCCGTAACTCCGCCAGCCAACGATGCACGGTCACCGCATCCGGGGTGGTGTGGCGACCCATTTCAAGATGTTGATACAAACCGTGGCCCAGCGTGCCAATGAGGCCAGCGGGCGCATCCGCACTCAGAGCATGCGCCAGAAACTGACTCACGCTGGTTTTGCCGTTTGTGCCGGTCACCCCGCTGATAAACAGGGCCCGTGAAGGTTGACCATAAAAACGATCCGCCAGCATGCCAGCGAGTTGGGAAAGATTGGGGACGGCAATAACCGGTACCGCATCACCCGTTGGCGCGGGTCGGTATGCCAGGGGAATGGCCTGGGTACCCGGCCGGGTTTCCCACAACACTGCCACTGCCCCGTTAGCAATCGCGGCATCAATAAAGCTTGCACCATTATGGCTACGTCCGGCACAGGCCAGGAATAAATCACCGGCCTGGATATCTCGGCTGTCCAGACTCATACCAGAGATGTTGCGATCCGCCTCCGGCTTCAGATCGACAATCCCCTGCAGCAAGGCGCTCAAAGTCAGTTTGAACTGGCTATTACGACCGGCCATCATGGACGACCTCCTGCGGTCGGCATCAGCGCCGCAAGCGCCATGGGTCGGGTCGAAACATTGTCAGGAGGAATACCCAACATACGCAGCGCCCCTGCCATGACCTTGGAAAACACCGGGGCCGCCACTTCGCCGCCGTAGTAGACATCCCCACGTGGCTCATTGATGGTCACTACCATTGCCAAGCGGGGTTTGCTGGCCGGCGCCAGGCCGGCAAAGACCGAGATATACCGGTCCTCACTGTAGCCCCCTGCCACCGCTTTTTTAACCGTGCCGGTTTTACCAGCAACCTTGTAACCGGCAATACGCGCCTGGGTACCGGTACCTCCATCCTGCACCACAGCCTCCAACATGTGACGCACCTGCTGCGTCGTCGAGGCAGCGATCACACGTTCGCCCTCCACGAGTTCATCGGTGCGCAAGAAGGTGACTGGCTTGAGCATACCGTTGGTGGCCAGCACACTGTATGCCCGGGCCAGTTGCAAGGGCGTCACCGACAGGCCATAGCCATAGGCCAGTGTGGCTTTTTCAATATCGCGCCAGTGGCGGGCATGGGACAGCAAGCCACCAGCCTCACCCGGAAAGCCGCTGCCGGTGACATTGCCAAATCCCAAACGCGCGTGGATCTTCCACAGAGTTTCATCCGGCAGGGCAAGCGCAATTTTACTGGCCCCGACATTGCTGGATTTCTGGATCACCGTGGCCACGCTGATGCGTCCGTAGTTGCGGCTGTCACGAATCACCGCTTTACCGAGACGAAACTGACCCGGTGTGGTGTCTACCATACTGGTCGACCGAAACTGGCCGCTTTCCAGTGCCGCTACCACGGTGAAGGGTTTGATAGTGGACCCCGGTTCCAGCAGATCGGTCGCCGCGCGGTTGCGGGTCTGGCTTGCCTTGAACTGGTCACGATTGTTCGGGTTGTAAGATGGCTGGTTGACCATCGCCAGCACTTCACCGCTTTGCACATCCAGAATCACGGCGGATCCCGAGCGTGCCTTGTGCTGCATCACCGCCCGTTTTAGTTCCCGGTAGGCCAGGTATTGCAGACGACGATCCAGACTCAACGTCAGATCACGCCCCGGCAACGGTTTACGAATTTGTTCTACATGCCGCACGACCCGCCCGAGTCGATCCTTGAGCACCTGTTGGCTGCCGGGGATTCCCTTGAGCCACTCATCGTAGGCCAGTTCCAGGCCTTCCTGTCCCCGATCATCGACATTGCTGAAGCCCAGGATATGGGCCGTGACTTCCCCGGTCGGGTAATAGCGATGGTATTCCCGCTGCAAGTTGACCCCGGGCATTTCCAGCGCCATCACTTGCTTGGCCAGATCCGGGCTGATATGGCGCTTCAAATACACAAACTCGCGTTCCTGGCGCTGCGATATGGTGCGTTGCAACTGTGCCAGATCCAGGTTGAGCAATTTGGCCAGTTTGGGCCAATCTGCGTGCGCACTGGTGAACGCGGCGGGTTGTACCCAGACGGAATCGACCGGCGTGCTGATGGCCAGTGGTTCGCCATGGCGATCAGTGATCATGCCGCGATGAGCAGGAATAGGAACAACACGCAGGTAACGGGCATCACCCTGATCCTGCAGAAAATCCTTGTGAAACACGTGTAAGTCAATCACTCGCCACGCCAGCACCAAGGTTGCCAGGCTAACCGCGCTGTACACCACGCCAAGGCGAAAACGTGAAGCCGGTTTGTGAAGATGCTTGTTCATGGCCGAATAATGATTACCTGATCAAAATCCACATTGGTCATGCGCAACCGCTTATGCGCAACCGATTCGATACGTCCGTTGGTAGCCCAGGTACTGAGTTCCAGTTGTAACTGGCCCCATTCCACATTCATGGCATCACGTTGCTGTTGCAATTCATTCAACTGCACGAACAACTTGCGGTTTTGGTGTTTGGCATAAACCACGCCCAGCGCGCTGCTCAGCACCAGGGGTAATAACACCGCAATCATGAGCATGCCTTTCACCTTTCTCCTCCGGCCAAGCGTTCGGCGACACGCATAATGGCACTGCGTGCCCGCGGATTTACTCGAATTTCGTCTTCATTTGGCCGTACCGGCTTGCCAACTGCTCGTAACCGGGGTTGAAGCTGAACGTGGGTGACCGGTAGATCAGGGGGAAAGCGATCGCCTTTTTCCTGCTCACGGATAAACCGCTTGATCAATCGGTCCTCGAGCGAATGAAAGCTGATTACTACCAGTCGCCCTCCGGGTTTCAATACCGCCAGAACGTCATCCAGAAAAGCTTTCAGGTCATCCAGTTCTTTATTAATAAAAATGCGAATTGCCTGGAAACTACGGGTAGCGGGGTCCTTGCCCGGTTCACGGCTTGGGACCGCCGCGGCCACAATGGCGGCCAACTGCCCGGTGGTGGTAATCGCATGTTCCACCCGTGCTTGCACAATGGCGCGGGCAATCCGTCTGGCAAAACGTTCTTCACCAAATTCTTTCAACACGCGGACAATATCCTGTTCTCGCGCCTCAGCCAGCCATGCGGCGGCCGACATACCCTGGTTGGGATCCATGCGCATATCGAGAGGACCATTCTTTTGAAAACTGAAACCCCGGCTCGCGTCATCCAGCTGGGGGGAAGAGACCCCGAGATCCAACAAAATACCGTCCACCTGCCCCAGCCAGCCTAATGTCGTGACTTCCTGTTTGATGTTGGCAAACGAGGCCTGACGAATGCTGAAACGTCTGTCCTCACCAAAGCGGTACTTCGCTTCAGCAATGGCGGCGGGATCCTTGTCCAATGCCAACAACCGTCCTGTCTGATCAAGACGCGCAAGCAGGGCACCACTATGGCCACCACGACCAAAAGTGCCATCCACATACTGACCGTTTGCCTTGATATTCAACGCTCGCAATGCTTCCTCCAGTAAAACCGGGCGATGTTGTGCCTCTTCTTCGCTCACAGCGAGAGGGATTCCAGTTCCGCTGACAGTTCAGAATCCTCGGCCCCTGCGACCAACCAGGATTCACGCTGTTCTTGCCAGACCTGTTCGTTCCAGATTTCGAATTTCTTGCCCTGACCCGTCAGGGCGATACGTTTATCCAGCTGGGCAAATTCACGCAGGGGCGGTGGCAACAGAATGCGGCCATTGCTATCCAGTTCCACTTCGGTGGCATGACCAATGAGCAAGCGTTGCAGGCGACGGGCTCGGGGATCGAGGTTCCCGAGTCGTACCAATTTGCGTTCGATGTCTTCCCATTCGGACAGGGGGTACAACAGCAGACAGGGATCACTGAGATCGACAGTGACCACTAACTGACCATCAGATTGCGCCAACAGCCGCTCGCGATACTTGCTTGGCATCGCCATGCGACCTTTCGCATCCAGATTGAGCGTAGTTACGCCTCGGAACACTGCTTGGACCCCCCTCCAGATTGCCCCATTTATCCCCACATTGATCCACTTTTGTACACTATAGAAAGCCAACGCCCCACAAGTCAAGCAAATCAGCGCACAAAAACAGGAATTCTTTCTTTATTCACAGGCACTTAGCGGCAACTCATCAGGGTGGATCATAGGCCGAAATCGAGGATCTGGCGCAATCGGGAATCCAGTAAAAACAATTAGTTAAAAATTTAAGCTAAAGTAGATTAATAAGAAAAATTGGTGATTTTTTCACCCTCAGCTGGGCAATCAACGCCAGGAAAGGTTTGAGGAGAAGGGGGGAGTCGGCCGATAAGCCGGGTTCTGTCGTGGACAGTCATTCATCTGGGATGTGTGTCACCACACACCTCAAGCGACCTACCCGGGAACCATGCGGGCCGCACGAAGTTCCCCTATTTGGTCTTGCTCCGGGTGGGGTTTACCCTGCCACCGGTGTTACCACCGGCGCGGTGCGCTCTTACCGCACCATTTCACCCTTACCGGTCCCGAAGGACGTAGGCGGTATATTTTCTGTGGCACTTTCCGTAGGCTTTCGCCCCCCAGGTGTTACCTGGCACCCTGCCCTGTGGAGCCCGGACTTTCCTCCCCGCCGAACCGACGGAGCGACTGCCTGGCCAACTCCCGATACTAGTGTACTAGGACAGAATTATTTGGAACTAGTTTCTTTTAAGGCGAATTGATACAGCAGGTTTTTTTTCACACCGGTGATCGCGGCAGCCAGGCTCGCCGCCTGTTTGACGGACAATTCCTGCAACAGAATTTTCAACACCCGTTCGGTCTCCGCATCAATGCCATTTTGCTCCTCCGGACTGGCACCCTGCAGCAGGATCACCATTTCACCTTTTTGCTGATTCTGATCGACACTCACCTGTTGCAACACATCGACCAGACTGCCGCGCAGAAAGGTTTCAAACGTCTTGGTCAACTCACGCGCCAGTACTACCTGGCGATCCGCACCAAAAATCGATTGCATATCCGCCAGGGTGGCAAGAATTCGGTGCGGCGCCTCAAAAAATACCAGGGTTGGTGTCGCCTGTTGCAGTGCTTCCAGTCGTCGACGGCGGGCGGCAGATTTACTCGGCAGAAACCCTTCAAAACAAAACCGATCCGTTGGCAACCCGGCGGCCGAAAGTGCCGCCATAATGGCGCTGGGTCCTGGTATCGGAATAATTGCCAAACCTTGCCCCGCCGCTTCGCGCACCAGATGAAAGCCCGGGTCACTCAACAAGGGGGTGCCTGCATCCGATACCAGCGCAATACTGTCGCCCTGCGCCAGGCGAGCCAGCAATGCGGCGGTAACTTTACGCTCATTGTGTTCATGCAATGCCAGGCAATCGGTGCTGATATCGAACTGTTGCAGTAACTGGCGGGTATGTCGTGTATCTTCTGCGGCAATCACTGTCACGCCTTGCAACACCTCGATAGCACGTTGTGACAGATCCCCCAGATTCCCGATCGGGGTTGCGACAACATATAGGGCACCCTTTTCCAATATCACGTTATAATCCGGGCCAGCGGCAAATTCACTGCGATAGAGTGTACACAAGACAATGATGCAACGTTTGAGTTTTCTTTTCCTGCTGGCTGGTATTGTTTTGCTGGCGGGTTGTGCCACCGGACCCCAACGAGATGTTGATGAACTGGGCGAAGCCGAAAGGCAATTCGCTCTAGGTGAGTACCAACAAGCAGCACAATCCTTCCTCAGCCTCTCGCAACAGGTCGATGAGAGACAACGTACCCAGGTACTGTTGCGGGCTAGCGCAGCATTTGCCCGCGTGGATAACCTGTACCGCGCGCGGCAGATCATCAAGTCAGTACAACTGGATCCACGCAATCCGACTCAGGTGCTTTCATTACAACTGGCCGAATCACATATTGCACTAATGGAACGCCGTCCTGGTGATGTGTTGCTGATCTTGAGCGCCGCACCTTCCACCACCATCGCTGCAACGTATCTGGCTGATTACCATCATGTGCGCGCCGAGGCCTATACCATGCTGGGTAACCGGCTGGAAACCGCCCGTGAACTGGTGCATCGTGAGCAGTATCTTGTTGATCCGCTTTTGGTCGAAGCCAATCAACAGGCAATCTGGCAAGCTCTGGCAATGCTATCGGAACGAGCCCTGCAACAACTACGCACCAATCCACCACCGGATGTTTTAAGTGGCTGGATGCAACTGGTGCAGATTACCAAGGCCTATCAGCTCCATCCGACCAGCCTTAATCAGGCCGTGACTCGTTGGCGAGAAGCTTACCCGAACCACCCGGTGCAACCAGCGCTGCTTGCCGATCTGATGAGTAGGCGCCAGGAAGATATTGTGACGCCGAATCAGATTGCCCTGTTGTTACCGTTGAGTGGTAAATTTGCCACCGCTGCGGAGGCTGTCCAGGACGGGTTTCTGGCGGCATATTATTCTCGAAATCCCAAAACCTCGCAGACAATTCGCTTCTATGATACCGATAACGGCACAGATATCCTTACCCTTTACAAACAGGCTGTAAATGATGGCGCCCAGTTTATTATTGGTCCGTTGGATAAAACCCGCATTGAACAACTGGCAGAAACTGAAGATCTGCCCGTGCCCACTCTAGCCCTGAATTATATCGATCGGGAAGACGTGCCGCCCAACCTGTTCCAGTTTGGTCTTTCTCCTGAAGAAGAAGCCTACCAGGTAGCGGAACGGACCTGGCTGGATGGGCATGTGAATGCGGCGGTGTTAGTGCCAATCGGACCCTGGGGGGAGAGGGTTGCTGCTGCATTTCAAACACGCTGGGAGGAAATTGGTGGCAGAATTGTTGAAACACAAACGTACAACGCCGCGCGAAACGATTATTCAACCCCTATTCGCATGCTGTTAAATATCGATGACAGTCAACGCCGCTATCGCAGTCTCGCGAACCTGTTGAACCAGAATCTGAAATTTACCGCACGGCGCCGTGAGGATATTGATTTTATTTTCCTCGCCGCCTATCCACGCCAGGGACGTCAAATTCGGCCACAACTAAAATTTTATCATGCGACGGATTTACCCGTTTATGCCACCTCACATGTTTTTACCGGCAATCTGAATCCGGAACGCGATCGCGATATGGATGGCCTGATGTTTGGTGACATGCCCTGGGTATTAACCGGCAACACCTCACATCGCGGCTTGCGGGCTGAAATCGAAACGTATATCTCCCCGGCGGGGAATCGCCTGCAGCGCCTGTATGCATTGGGCATCGATAGTTTCAATATCATCGCTGCCTTGTCACCACTGAAACAATATCCTTATCAACGTTATGATGGTGAAACCGGCAGCCTCAGTCTGGATGCCAAACAACGTGTGCATCGTCAACTCACCTGGGTGCGTTTCCGTAGTGGTCGGCCGGTATCCCTGGATGAAGCCGTACAATAAACACGGTGCCTGATAAACCAACCAGCCTGCAGATTGGTATCGCAGCCGAATCGCTGGCATGTAACTATCTGCTACAACAGGGCCTTGATTTACTCGAGCGTAACTACCGTGCTCCGCGTGGTGAAGTGGACCTGATAATGCAAGACCATGACCATATGGTTTTTGTGGAAGTCCGGTTTCGACGTAACCACCGTTTTGGTAGTGGTGCAGACAGTGTGCGTGCCAGCAAACAGGACAAATTGATAAGAACCGCTTTATACTATTTACAACAACATCCAAAGCTGGCCAAACGTCCCGTCCGTTTCGATGTTGTTTCGATTACGACAATTAATGGTCAACCGAACATTGACTGGATTAAAGATGCCTTTCAGGCAGAGGGTTAAATGTGAGTATTCGTGACGAGGTCATACAGCTGTTTGACGCCAGTATCGAGACCAAACATGCCGCCAAGGAAACATTGGCTGACCCCATTGCAGCGGCAGTCGAACTCATGACCACTGCATTCAGCGCCGGCAACAAAATTCTTAGTTGCGGTAACGGAGGTTCGGCAGCCGATGCACAGCATTTCTCCGCCGAATTAGTGTGCCGCTTTGAACGGGAACGTCCGGGTCTGCCGGCAGTGGCCCTGACAACTGACACTTCAGCCCTGACGGCGATCTCCAATGATTATAACTATGACGAGGTATTTGCCAAACAAGTGAATGCCCTGGGCCAGGCAGGAGATGTCTTACTCGCCATTTCTACCAGTGGCAATTCCGCCAATGTGGTCCGGGCAATTGAAGCAGCGCATGCGAAAGGTTTAACAGTCGTTGCCTTGACGGGTCGGGATGGCGGCCATATCGCCAGTCTGCTGCAGAATAATGATGTTGAGATTCGTGTTCCGTCAAACTCTACTGCGCGTGTTCAGGAAGTCCACCTGCTGACGATTCACTGTCTATGCCATCAAATTGATGAGCTTCTGTTTGGTTAAACAACATTGCCTGATGTGAGTACTTCATCTTCCCTGCCCCAGGCAGCGTTACATGCGTTACAAGTGCAGCTTGGTGATGAACACATTCTCACCGAAGAAACGGAACGCTGGAGTTACGGTTATGATAATAGCCGTCGTCAGAGTCTGCCCGATGCCGTGGTCTTTCCACTAACGCATGAAGATGTTGTCGCGATTGTAAAAATCTGTCATGAGTTTTGCATTCCCCTCGTGGCGCGTGGCCGGGGGACCGGCACGACCGGTGCTACGGTACCATTAAGCGGCGGACTGGTGCTTTCCACCGAACGGATGAACAAGGTTATTAACATTGACCCTGCCAACCGCACCATGGTCGTCCAACCCGGTGTGCTTAACCAAACGGTACAGGACCTTGCCGCTCAAGAAGGTTTTTTCTGGCCGCCGGATCCCACTAGTGCCGCCTACTGCACCATCGGTGGCAACCTGGCCTACAACTCGGCTGGCCCCCGCGCGGTAAAATATGGCACCCCACGCGAAAATGTCTTCGGTTTGCGTGCAGTTACCGGTAATGGCGACGCGATCCGTACCGGTGTGTATACGACCAAAGGTGTGGTGGGTTACGATTTGACCCGCCTGTTAATCGGTTCGGAAGGCACGCTGGCGATCATTACCGAGGCAACCCTCAAACTCACACCGCTAGCCGAAGCAAAACGCACCATTCAGGCGATATACCAGGACATCGAATCCGCCGCCGAGGCGGTTAGCGCCATCATGGCACAACCCCTGACACCCTGTGCTCTGGAATTCATCGATGGCCAGGCCATAGAGATGATCCGCGATTACTCTGCTGCCAGCTTACCGCAACAAGCAGGCGCATTGTTGATGATCGAAACAGATGGGCCTGTTTCACAACTGGATTATGCCGTGGAGACACTCAGTCGCGCCGCAACCAATGATGGCCTACTGGAAATTCACACCGCGGATACGGCAGAAGAAATTGCTGCCTTATGGGCAACGCGCAAGGCCCTGTCCCCGGCCCTGCGTAATGTGGCCCCGAAAAAAATCAACGAAGACGTGGTCGTCCCCGTGTCTAACATTCCGGCACTGATTCGTGGCCTCGAGCATCTGTCACAACAATATGCGATCCCGATTATCAATTTTGGCCATGCCGGTAACGGCAATATCCATGTCAACCTGTTGATTGATCCTGATGATCCGCAACAAATGCAAAATGCGGCACAATGTCTGGATGCGGTTTTTTCCCTAGTGTTGCATTTGCATGGCACTCTGTCAGGCGAACATGGTGTCGGCCTGGAAAAACGGGATTTCGTCGAGCGCGAGATTGACGCGGTAACGCTGGGATTAATGCGA
>JGI2160J19893_10000807_pt1 | contig 10234 bp, 5 predicted proteins | sample DeeMarSeWOR28_12_FD_19893 | JGI IMG/M metagenome (IMG submission 19893)
CTGGCGGAAGCCATCGTAGAAGCTGTCGTCTGTTTCTTCCATACCGCTCCAGGAGTAAACTGAATCCAGCACCTCGAGACCTTCCTCAGTGGAAGCCAGTTCCAAGAACGCTGCCACCAAGGCAGCACGTATCTCAGGATCCAGGTCAGGCAGGAAACTGATCGTGTCATTGGGGATGGGTGGGGATTGGCTGAGCACAATCACCTTGTCCATGACATCCGGGAAGTCTTCTTCAACATTGGTGCGCGCATCCACGAACGTCGATCCGGCTTCGCAGTCCCCGTTGTAGACCGCGATGATCACACCATCGTGCCCACCGGCATCCACGATTTCTGCCAGGTCATTTTCTGGGTCAATGCCATTGGCCTGCATGTCGATGCTGGGGATCACCCAACCGGAGGTAGAGGTTGGATCGGGGCGGCAGAAGGTCTTGCCGGCCAGATCTGCAACACTTTCGATGCCCGTGTCCGGACGCGTGACCAGCTGTCCCTGGTAGAAGGTGCTGCCGAAGCGCACTGAGGCCAGGGCGACATCTGCGCAATCGCGGGCTTTTGCCACCACATAGTTGAAGGTGTTCAGCGCGCCCATGTGGGCTTCGCCGCTGCACATTGCTTCCAGCGCGGCCGTGTAGTCAGAGGTGATCTCGGGTACGACGATCAGGCCGGTCTCATCTTCGAAGACCTGGGCGATTTCCTCAGCCCCGGTCAAAACCACTTGCGTGTCTTGGGAGGGCACCAGCACCCAAACGATCGGGTTCTCTTCTGTGCCCAGTTCGACCTCTTCCTCTTCATAAGCGCCTGCGCCGAGTTCGGGGAGTTCTTCGAGCAGCTCATCCTGTGTTTTGCCGAACCATTTTGAGTTGAGCTCATCCATGGTGCCATCGGCTTTAAATTGAGCGATGACCATGTTGAAGGGTTCCACCAGGTCGCTGCCCTTGGGNAAGATGAAGCCCAGCGCATCGCTGGAAAGCGATGCGCCGACCAGTTTCAATTGATCGGCGTTTGCGCCCAGGTAACCCTGTCCGGCCGTCTCATCGACCACGGAAGCGTCCGTGTCGCCTGAAACCACCGCTTGGACTGCGAGGCCAAAATCTTGAAAACCAACGATCCGATCTTCCGAGACGAATTCCGATGCCACCGCATAATTGGTGGTGCCTACCTGCTGTGAAAGCAAGAGCTCGGGATCAGCTGCCAGTTCCTCAAGCGATGAGAAGCGATCCTCGTCGATGCGCACCAGCAGGCGCTGTTCGAGGTCAATATAGCCATCAGTGAAATCGACCTGTTTGGCGCGTTCCTCGGTGATGGTGATGCCGTCGGTGGCCATGTCGAACTGGCCATCTGCCACTGCAGCGATCATCGTGTCCCAACCGAATTCGATCCAAACTGGCACGCAGTTCAATAGTGCACAGGCTGCATCGATGAAATCGTAATCCCATCCGCCGGCCTCCCCTGTCTCCAGGGTGACATAGTTGAACGGAAGGTAGGCGTTCTCAACCGCGATGGTGATCTCCCGCCCACCCAGGTCGGGTAGCATCATCTCTTCTTCGGTTTCTTCCGGTTCTGGTGGAGGTGGTGGTTCAGTGGCTTCCGGCTCCGGGGGTGGAGCTTCGGTGGGGGTGGCCGCCGGCTGGCAGGCTGCCAGGATCAGGCTGGCCACGATCAGCATACTAATCAATATAAAAAGCTTTTTCATGTTTGTTCTCTCCTCCAGAGAAAAATTTTTTGGTCTGTACTTAAATTTGTTATTTTATGTGTTTTTCTAATCCACCTCCTTTCGTTATTCTCCAATTATGTGAATTGAATCTCAAGATTCTTCAGCAATGCTCATCCGCCGTTCCATAAATTTGACCCCCATTGACAGGATCAACGTTATGCTCAGATAAAGAAAGGCCACCGTATTGTAGGTCTGCGGGTAGATGAAGGAAGAGGCGGAATATTTCCTGCCCAGCTGCGTGATCTCGTTAACTCCTAGCACCGAAACCAGGGATGATTCCTTCAACATTGAGATGAAATCGTTTCCTAAAGGGGGCATGATGCGCCGAAGGGCCTGGGGCAGCACTACATAGCGCATCGTCTGCCCCCAGCTCAAACCCAGCGCCTTGGAGGCTTCCAGCTGCCCTTTTCCGATCGACTGGATGCCGGCGCGGAAGACTTCCGCCGAGAAAGCGCCATAGTTGATCGCCAGGGCGACAATGCCGCGCACGATGAAATCCACATCACGGGAATCCATTGAGCTCAATACGTTTTCTGCGCTCAGCCATCCCATGCTGACCATCCAGTTGCCAAAGGCATTCAGCAGGTTAATTGCTGCCGGGACGATCACCAGTGCAGTGTAGAAAATGAGCACCAGGGTCGGAATNCCGCGCACGATCTGCACATATAAATTTGCCAGGTTCTTGGCGATCACATTGTCCGACATCAGGCCGAAAGCGGTGATCAAGCCGACGATCAGCGATATGGCAAAAGCGATCAGGGTGACTTGGATGGTGAGCCGGATGCCAACGACGATGAAAGCGAATATTTCCTGATAGGTCGCATCCGTCATGAAGCTGTAGATCAGGAAGACCGCCAATAAGGCGATGATCAACGCCCACCAGGGGAAATTCGCCAGGCGCTCTGTGACCCGGGTTTGGATCAGCGGTGTAGGTTCACTGGGTGTCGCAGTCGCAGTGGAGGATTGTTGGGAACTCATTTTATTCTCCTCGCTCTAGGGTTGAACTGAACTTGAACCGACAAGATAAAAGGTTAAAACAGAAAACCTCACCGGGATTGAGAGCATTATGGTAGTACGTGAGGATAGAATCACAAGCAACCAAGTTTGAAGGTGCTCAATAATTGCATATTTTAATGACTATCAAATCATAACCTGAATTATGGCTGATGACAAGTGACATTGCTCACTAGAAAGGGGATTTCAGAAGATTTTAATCCTCTTGCGTTTGAGATAGCGCGCGGTTACAATGCCTGACACATGGATACCGATCGCGCCTACCAGGAAACCCTGGATTACCTGTACAGTTACATCGATTACAGCCTGCAGAAGACGTTCCGCTACTCGCCAGAGAAGTTCGATCTGGAGCGCATGCGGGGATTCATGGCTCTGCTGGGTGAACCGCAATTGGATTACCCGGTCATCCATATCGCCGGTACGAAAGGCAAAGGTTCTGTGGCCGCCTTATGCGCCAGTGCACTGCAGGCCAGTGGAAACCGGATCGGCTTGTACACCTCCCCCCATCTGCAGGATTATGCTGAGCGCATTCAAGTCGATGGAGAACCTATTCTACATGCTGATCTGATCGCGCTGGTTGAGGAAATTAAACCTTTGGTGCATGAGATCCCTGGCATTACTACCTTCGAGCTCACCACTGCCCTGGCTTTCCTTCATTTCTCCCGCCAGGATGTGGATGTGGGAGTCCTGGAGGTCGGATTGGGCGGTCGCCTGGATGCGACCAATGTTTGTCAACCCCAGGTGACCGTGATCACCTCTATCTCGTACGACCATACTTACCTGCTCGGCGAGACGCTGGCTGAAATTGCCGGTGAAAAGGCGGGTATCATCAAGCCAGGCATACCGCTTGTCGTTTCCCCACAAGCAGAGCATGCGCTNGCCGAGATCGAGCGCATCGCTGCGGAACGGATGGCCCCGCTCATCCAGGTTGGTCGAGACTACAAGTTCGAGGCACTTGCTGGTTCTATTGAGGGCCAGGCATTCCAGGTCTGGCGCGCAGTGGATGGTTCTCACTCAGATATAGATACAATTGATGGTGAGGGTAATGAAGGACAGCCAGTGGAGCTCAGGATTCCACTCTTAGGTTATCACCAGGTTGAAAACGCGGCCACGGCTTACGCGGCATTGCAAGTTGCGCGTAAGAATGGCATAATGGTCACTGAACGTGGCATTCAGTGTGGCTTCCAATCGGTTCATTGGCCAGGAAGGTTCGAAATTTTGCGCCGTGATCCACCAGTGGTCATTGACTCGGCGCACAACCGCGATTCGGCCCAAAAACTGCACCGGACTCTGGAGGAGTACTTCCCTGGGTATCCCGTAGTTTTGGTTTTCGGTGCCTCAGAAGATAAAGATATTCAGGGCATGTTGGCCGAGTTGTTGCCTCGAGTTCGTCAGGTCGTGGCAACCAAATCAACCCATCCCAGGGCCATCGAACCTGGAAAACTGGCCGACATGATCGCAGAAAATGATCTCCCTGTGGTTTCATCTCCTTCAGTCGAAGAGGCTCTAGATGCCGCAGATGCTCTGGCGCAAGATGGGGCCGCCATTGTGGTAGCAGGTAGTATCTTCATTGCTGCTGCAGCGCGTGCTGCTTGGAAAGAAGTTGCAGAAGAGAATTATCCATCCTATACTGGAATATAACTTATGAGAAACAGTGACTGGTTTTTTAGGGACGACGAGGACGAATTTGGTGAGACACTGCACCGCCGGACAGAAGAGCTGTACAGCGTCCAGGACACTTTGGCTGATGAAGAAGGATTTATTGAATGTGCTGCATTACCTCTCCGTGATCTGGTGATTTTCCCCCGCATGGTTTCACCCATCTTTGTCGGACGTGAGCGTTCGCTNCTGGCGATCGAAGAGGCCCAGTTGGATGAACAAACCATGATCGCCCTCTTGCAGCGGGATTCAGATCAAGAAGATCCTGGTTCCGAGGATTTCTATCCTATCGCGGTTGAGATCGCAGTTGGACGCTTACTCAGCATGCCAGATGGCTCGAGCTCTGCTCTGGCCCAAGGGCGACGCCGGTTGGAGATCGTCGAATTCACCCAGCTGGAACCCTTCCTGGTCGTAAAAGCCAGGCGCATATTTGAACCGACTGTTGTTGATCGGCAGATCGATGCCACCATGAGGACTTCCCTGGAGTTATTCCAGAGATGTGTGCAGCTGGACAGAAGCTTGCCTGAAGAAGCTTACCTGTACGCTTTGAATATCGAGGAGCCTGGTTGGCTGGCTGACATGATCGTCACTGCCATCACACCCCCGTTTGAGGAACGTCAGGAATTGCTCATGATCCCTGACCCGTTAGACCGTCTTAAACGCGTGGTGACCATGCTCGCCAAGGAGGCGGATGTTCTGGAATTGGAGGACGAAATCCATTCCAAAGCCCAGGGAGAAGTGGATCGCACTCAACGTGAATTTTATCTGCGCGAGCAGATGAAGGTCATCCAATCTGAGTTAGGAGAAGGCGATCCGTGGACCAGCGAGATGAACGAACTGCGGGGTCGTATCGAGGGTGTCAGTCTTCCCGAGGAGGTCCAGGTTCGCGCCTTGAAAGAAGCCGAGCGCTTGAGCCAGATGCCTCCCTTATCACCGGAGGTCGGCATCATCCGTACTTACCTGGAATGGATCCTTGAGCTGCCTTGGACTGAAGCTACAGATGATAACCTGGATGTCCGCCATGCGGGAAAAACCTTGGAGGAATATCATTACGGTCTCCCCCGCATCAAGGATCGCATCCTGGAATATATTGCCGTGCGCAGCCTGGCGCCAAAGCACGCTCGGCAGCCGATCCTTTGCTTTGTCGGTCCTCCTGGAACTGGTAAGACATCTTTGGGTAAATCGATCAGCGAAGCGTTAGGGCGAAAATTCGTGCGTTTATCATTAGGTGGCGTGCGTGATGAGGCCGAGATTCGCGGTCATCGCCGCACTTATATCGGTGCTTTGCCGGGCAGGATCTTGCAAACCATGCGCCGGGCGGGCAAGATCAATCCGCTCTTCATGCTGGATGAGGTGGATAAGCTCGGTCAGGATTTTCGCGGTGATCCTGCCTCAGCACTATTGGAAGTCTTAGATCCGGAACAGAATCACACATTTTCTGACCATTATCTTGAACTTCCATTTGACCTGTCGAAAGTGATGTTCATCACCACTGCCAACACGACTGGTTCCATACCGGATGCCTTGTTAGACCGCATGGAAGTGATCGAATTCCCTGGATATATCGAAGAGGAAAAGGTCGAAATCGCGCGACGTTTTTTGATCCCCCGTCAGATGGAGGAAAATGGTCTCCAGGCCAAGGCGTTCCAATTTACTGACAATGCATTGCAAAAGCTGATTCGAGAATATACCTATGAAGCCGGTGTACGCAATTTGGAACGTGAAATCGGGCGCATCTGTCGCAAGATCGCCCGTCTCAAGGCGGAGAAGAAACGCCACCCGCGCCGGATAGGCTCATCATCTGTTGAACGTTTTCTTGGTCCACCGGTGTTTTTCAATATTGAAGCTGAACGCCGGGATGAGGTCGGTGTAGCGACTGCTATCGCCTGGACTGTAAATGGTGGTGAGATTATGCCGGTTGAAGTCTTACTTGTTGAGGGTAAAGGAAACCTCCAGATAACCGGGCAGATCGGAAATGTTATGCAGGAGTCAGCCCAGGCCGCCCTCTCTTTCTTGAAATCACGCTCCAGGAAATTAAAAATTAAATCGGATGTCTTCGATAATGTGGATATCCACATTCATATCCCAGAAGGAGCTATACCCAAAGATGGACCCAGTGCTGGGATCACAATCGCTACTGCGTTGATTTCCGCCTTCACCCGAAGAAAAGTACGTAAAGATGTGGGTATGACAGGAGAAATAACCTTGCGCGGTCGCATATTACCAGTGGGTGGTGTGCGTGAGAAGGTGCTTGCAGCGCACCGCGTGGGCCTGAAAACTATTGTTCTGCCTGGGCGAAATAAAAAAGACCTGGTTGAGGTGCCGAAAAGAGCGCGTCAAGAACTCGAGATTGTGACCGTTGATCATATGGATAGGGTCATAGATGTGGCTTTGATGCCTCCAGCTGCGACCAGGGAGACCCCTCAACGTCGTCCAGCGAAACCCGAAGAACCTCCGGCAGATACCCCTTCTGCATCAAGCGGAAAGCAGCCACCTCTTCAAACCGGAGTTTAACTTTCAGTTAAGNTCATCTTCACGGATATTGTGCGGATATCATTCTAAAGCGGCAGGATTTGGTATCATCAGACTTTGATATTTACCCCATATTGGCTCGTGGGATGGGACCAGAACTGCACTGGTTTCCGGGGGATGTCTCCCGCATGGAGTTGGCAGCTGCCCTGGTGGGGATGGCAAATACAGGTGGGGGCACAATTTATCTTGGAATAACACCGCGTTCGAATAAAATTACCGGCGTGAGCGATGTGGCGGCGCAGCAAGATTCCCTGTTTAAGACCTGTCTGCTCATTGAACCCACTCTGGTGTTACCACTACCTAAAATCTATCAAGTTGCTCAGGTCGATATACTGCAAATTTCTGTCCCTCAAGGATTACCTCATGTGTATAGTATGGATGGTCGCTACTACTGGCGGGAAGGGCACCGCACAAATCCTATCCCCCCGAGACAATTGAGGCGATTGCTGGTGGAGAGGGGGACCATCTCGTTCGAGTCACGCTTACCTCCACAAGCTACATTCCAGGATTTAGACCCTGAGCGGTTGGGTGCATATTCCCGGGCTTATTTGAAAGCAGTAAAGTTTCCCGAAGAAGAATCTCAACCAGGCATACAAGAGATCCTAGTGCAGCGAGGATGCCTGCGGCAGGATGGAGACGAACTGCGCCCGACATACGCGGCAGTATTGCTTTTTAGTCCTTCGGCTCAGCAATGGCTTCCTTCCGCTCAAATCCTGGCAGCCCGATTTAGTGGTACCTCGCTCGCTGATCGATTTATCAAGCAAGAGATAAGCGGTTCCTTATCTCAACAACTACACCAGGTTGAAAATTTTATGCGCGCCAACCTGCAAAGTGTTGTTCGTATGACCGGTTTTTCCCACCAGGAAACCTTGGAATATCCTTTTGAAGCAGTGCGTGAATTGGTGGTCAATGCCATCGCGCATCGTGATTACAATGTTCAAGGAGATTGTATTCACCTGAATATCTTCTCCGATCGCCTCGAGGTGATTTCTCCAGGTGGCTTACCAGGTCCGATTACGGTTAACAATATCCTTGAGACGCGCTTCTCCCGAAATCCTGTTATCGCACAGGTGCTTTCCGACCTCGGCTTTGTTGAACGGCTGGGATTTGGATTGGATCGTGTGGTGACACTTATGCGAGACGATTCTTTGCGACCTCCGAAATTTGAAGAAGTCGCCCGTTCATTTCGGGTTACGCTGTATAACACTCCGACTCAGGGGATATCCTCAAGAGATTTTGTTGGATATCAGCAGCTGGAGTTAAATACTCGCCAAAATTCAGCTCTTAATTACCTGGGAACTCACCGGCGGATCACCAATCGTGAGTTTCAGGAGATATGCCCTGATGTGCACCCGGAGACGCTGCGCAGAGATTTGGCAGATCTGGTCTCGCGTGGCATATTAATTAAGATCGGCGACAAGCGTGCCACCTATTACATTCTCAAGTGAGCCGTAATGGGGGAAATAAATCAGGTTCGATCAAGAACTCAATCGTTGCTGATGAAGGGGATATAGATTGATTCCATTGGCATTACCTGCACTACTTGATAGATATCTCCTGTAGATATATCAGCCAGGTATAGCTCTCCGTTTTCGTCTTCCCCAAAGGTGGAGATGCTCAAAGAAGTGTCCAGCAGCAGTTGGTTCGCCCATTCACCAGCCTGGTTGTTGAGTCTCCAGATATTTCCATTGCAGTAATCCCCATATATGTAGGATCCGTACAAACCCGGGTAATCCTGTCCCCGGTAGACATAACCCCCTGTGATGGAGCATGTCCCGTTAACGTGAGTTGGGTAAACAAATACTGGATCGGTCATACCCTGGTCATTGCAATTGGCTGCGTTGTAGCATTCCAATCCTTCCTTGATATTCCATCCGTAATTCGTACCGCCCAAGCTGCCGGCTGGTTGGAAATCCACTTCCTCCCAGCTGCCCTGGCCCACGTCACCTAAATAGAGATCGCCAGTCAGGCGATCGAATGAGAATCTCCAAGGATTTCGCAGGCCCAGCGACCAGATCTCACCACGATGATCGGGTTCACCCACGAATGGATTGCTTGGAGGTATTTGATAAGGATCGACTCCCGCTTCGACATCGATGCGTAGCAGTTTTCCTAATAGGGAGTTGGTGTCCTGTCCGTTCTTGTCCGGATCACCTCCGCCCCCGCCGTCCCCCGTGCTTATATACAGGAAACCGTCGTCTCCAAAAAACAGCTGACCACCATTATGGTTACTATAGGTGGGATGGTCGAGAGTGATGATCGTTTCTTCGCTGTTAGGATCGGCGATATCTGGATCCCCGCTTAATGAGAATCGGGAGACCTGATTGTTACCATCTGTACGGGTGTAGTAAACATAAAAATGATCTTTTCCAAATCCATAGCCGGGAGGGAATGCCAGGCTGAGAAGACCTTCTTCATTACCACCGTCGGAGAATGGGGAACGCACCCGGTCTGAGATATCTAGGAAAATCCCGTTGTCGAGTTCTTGAATCCGACCGCGCTGCTCGACAACAAAAAGTCGACCGCTGTTATCTCCCGCATGTGTTATGTGAACAGGTGATTCAAAGCCGCCAGCGATATGGGTTAAGGTTATGAGTGGGTAGCTTCCTGGAGTGGTCCTTTCGACAATTGCAGCCATAAGGAGGATACTTACCAGCAAGTTGATCAAACTGATGCTCAATACTTTTCGTGACATAGAAGTTTATTCCAGGTTGATTATATCTTTTTCTAGTGGATCGCAGTTAGGGGATTAAAGTACCAGCTAATCAAGACGATCGAGTTTGGTTCTTGGTGAGAAAGGATCTTTTGCGCCAGAGGTGGCTTGAGCGAGCAGTTCAAGAGAATCAAATTTAAGGACAGGCTTTGTTCAGATGTTCTTCGAAAGTCTCGGAAAAATCGTGTCTACCTGAATTATCACATGTGGCCCGAAAATAATAATATGGAGTCTGAGCTGGAAAAGCAACTGCTCGCAGAGCACGCGCATCTGGATTCGCAATCGGGCCAGGTGTTAATCCAGGATACAGATAAGTGTTGTAGGGTGAATCAAATTGTAAGTCGCCTACGCTGAGTGGGTTGGTCCACCACGTATTTTGTGTTGGATTATAGCCAACGGCGTATTGTACTGTTGAATCAGCTTCCAAGAGCATTCCAATCGCCAGGCGATTTAAGAAAACAGAGGCGATCAGCGGCATTTCCTCGCTGAGGACGGATTCGCGTTCAACAATGGAGGCTAAGATCACCGCTTCGAAAATGTTTAAACCCTGCCGCTGGAAACCATCCAGCATTTCAGGTGTAAGCTGGGAGCTGAATTGTTCAA
>JGI2160J19893_10000809_pt1 | contig 10213 bp, 7 predicted proteins | sample DeeMarSeWOR28_12_FD_19893 | JGI IMG/M metagenome (IMG submission 19893)
CTCCTGCAAGTGATATTCGATCTCCAGGCGGTTGGCAGGCATGCCGAGGCCTTGCCGCTTCTCGAGGCCGTGTATGCACGCGTCGGCAATCCCCGCATGCGCCGCGAGTTGTTGTTCTGGCAGGCCGAGTCCCAGGCAGGCCTCACGCACTATCAGGATGCCGCGGAGCTATTTCTGCGTTCAGCGACCTTCGGCGATTCCTCGGGCGGTGACCCTTGGGGTCTCACGGCACGCTTCCATGCGGCCGAAACGCTTGCGAAAGCCGGTTTGACGCAGGACGCACGCAGTGTCTATAACAAGCTGCTCGCGGTAACCGATGATCCGCGCCGGCGCGCAGTAATTGAGCGAAACATCCAGCAGTTATGGCTGATCGAACGGAAGAAATCCACACCGTGATCCCGGCGCGGTTGGCCGGGCTCGGGGCGAGCCTGCATGGCAGTGCGCCCGTCAACACCGGGGCTCCTTAATGAGCGCGGCCGATAGGATACTCATCGGACAATTTCTCGATGTGCTCTGGGGTGAGCGCGGATTAAGCGACAACACCCTGGCAGCCTACCGCAGCGATCTCTCACTTTTCGCTAGTTGGCTGCGTGCTCGCGGGCGTGAGCTCGCGGAAGCCACGCGCGACGACTTGCAGGCGTACCTCGCGCAGGGTGTGGTGAAGGGAGTGCGGCCGCGGACGACGGCGCGCACATTGTCGACTCTGCGCCGCTTCTACCGCTATCTCACGCGCGAAGCGCTGATTGACACCGACCCGACGGCACTCATTGAATCTCCGCGTCTCGGGCGTCCGCTCCCGAAGCTGTTGACCGAGGAACAGGTCGAGAGGCTGCTCGAGGCGCCCGACGTTGGTACCGTGCTCGGCTTGCGCGACCGGGCCATGTTGGAAACGCTTTATGCGACGGGCCTACGCGTGTCAGAGCTGGTTGGGCTTACGATGTCGCAGCTCGGTATCGGCCAGGGAGTCGTTCGCGTCATCGGTAAGGGCGACAAGGAAAGACTGGTGCCACTCGGCGAGGAGGCCATGGGATGGCTCGATCGCTATCTGCGAGAGGGACGTGGAGCGTTGGTGCGATCTCGCGCGTCGGATGCGCTATTTCCTTCGCGCCACGGAACCGCGATGACGCGGCAGGCGTTCTGGCACAATCTGCGACGCCACGCCAGCACGGCGGCTATTACGACGCCGCTCTCGCCCCATACACTACGTCATGCGTTCGCTACGCATTTGCTGAACCACGGCGCGGATCTGCGCGTGGTGCAAATGCTGCTTGGCCATGCTGATCTNTCGACAACGCAAATTTATACTCAGGTCGCGCGCGCACGACTGAAACAGCTGCACGCCCAACACCATCCACGCGGCTGAGCCGGGATGGCTAATGGTAGGTGCGTGGCCAGTCGGTGATCTCGCCACTTGTGTCCATGCGAAACACATCGAGCCCCTGTTCCTGGCGAAGCCCGAGGATCAGTGCGATTTTATTGGTGAGCACTTTCCAGTCGACGGCGGCGATCCGATTGCGCAGCACCTCATTCAGTTCCGCGCCTAAACGCTCGCGTTCAGCGTCCAGGGTCGGCAGACGATGGAAAAAGTCGTAGGCGAACCAGCCGCATGCCGCAGCACCCAGCTTGACCATCCAGTGCGGCTGATCCATGCCGATCCACAGCAGCACGTTCATGACCAGCAGCGTGAGGAAGGTTAGCGCGTAGCCCGAGGCGCGCGCACGAGCCTTGCGGTTGTCGGTCTGGCCTAGCCGGATGCGCACCTCGGCATCGCGCGAGGCGACGGCATGTTGGTAGTGCACGGCCCGGAGCCTGGCGAGAACGCGCATCAGGCGCTCCCGGTGGTGCGGGCGGTTGATCTCGAGCGCGCCCATCTCGGTGGCAAAGCGCTCGCGGAATTCTCGATAGTCAGGCGTGAGATCTGGTGGCGGCGCGCTGTCGACGCTGTGATTGATCAGCGCACGCAACTCGAGAACGTCGGCAACCGGAAGCGGAAAACTGAGCGCCATAAGGCGCCGGTAGAACGCCGGGAAGCCCTCCGGCGTAAGCGTGGCTCGCAGGGTGCTGGAGAGCTCAGGGCTCATGGCGCGATTCCGTCGTTCGGGAGGCCCGGGCGCGGTGGACTAACCTGCCAATATGGGCAATACGTAAATTCATGTCTATTCGCGTGGCATTCCGTTGCGGTCCCATGCCCCATTGGGTGCGCCAAACAGCCGGCGTTCCTTCTTCCAAGTCCCTCTCCAAACATAGTCCATCTGCCGGCAGCGTCGAAAACCTGACACACATCAAGAGTTTCCAAGCAAATGGCGCAGATGGCGCAGATGATCGTCGGCGCATACGGGGCCAGCGCCGGGAGTTGCGGCGGATTGTTGACCGTCCCACACCAGATCCGCTTCGGGCAATTCCGAGAGAAACCGGCTCGGCGCGCATTCCACCACCTCACCGTAGCGCTTTCGCTGCAGGGCATAGCTGAAGGTGAGAGCGCATTTGGCGCGAGTGATGCCTACATAGGTTAGGCGACGCTCCTCTTCGAGACCGGCGACGTCGGCGACATTCTCCGAGAGGCTGGATCGGTGCGGCAGAAGACCTTCTTCCATCCCGACGATAAAGACGTAGGGAAATTCGAGCCCCTTGGCGGCGTGCAGCGTCATGAGCGATACCTGGTCCGATCGATTTTCTTCCTCGTCATCGAGCATGCCGATCAAGCTGAGCTTGGCCACCAGCTCGGCGAAGGCGGGCGGTTCCTGCTCCTGGCGGGCGAGACGCGTCATCCAGCCTGTGAGTTCAAGGACGTTCTGCATGCGCCGTTCAGCGACCTGGACGCTGTCGCAGGTTTCCTTGAGCCACGCGTCATAGGCGGTGTCCGTGAGCAGGGACGTGAGCACGGCGGATACTTCATCCTGCTGCGCGCGCTCATGCAGGTCCCCTAGCCACACCGCGAAACGTCTGAGCGCGGCAATCGATCGATCGCCGAGATGTTGTGCGAGCCCCAGCTCAAAGCAGGCCGCATACAGGCTCTGATCGCGCGTCTGCGCATAGGATGCGAGTTTCTCGAGGGTGGCCGAACCGATTTCGCGGCGCGGCGTATTGACCACCCGCAGGAATGCGCTGTCATCATCGGGATTGGCAATCAGTCTGAGATAGGCCATGANATCGCGCACTTCAGTGCGCTCGAAGAAAGATAGTCCACCACTCAGGTAGTACGGAATTCGCTGCTCACGCAGGACACGNTCAAAGACCCGCGCCTGGTGGTTGCCGCGATACAGAATGGCATAGTCGCGGTAGGCCCCGCGGTGCTGGAAGCGATGCTGCATAAGCGCCGAGACGACGCGTTCGGCTTCGTGTTCGTCATCGCGGCAGCTCAGTACGCGCGCCGGCTCGCCGGTCTCAAGGTCGCTCCAGAGCCGCTTCTCAAAGACGTGCGGGTTGGCGGCGATCAGTTGATTGGCAAGTCTCAAGATTCGTGCACTGCATCGGTAGTTCTGCTCGAGCTTGATAACCTTGAGGTTCGGATAGTCGCTTGCCAGCGACTGCAGGTTCTCGGGCCGAGCGCCGCGCCATGCATATACCGATTGATCGTCATCGCCGACGACCGTGAAGGCTGCGCGCTCACCGGCAAGAAGCCGGACCAACTCATACTGCGCCAGATTGGTGTCTTGGTACTCATCTACCAGCAAGTAGCGAATGCGGCGCTGCCAGCGGGAGCGGACATCGGCATGTTCGCGAAGCAGCCGGATTGGCTCATTAATGAGGTCGTCAAAGTCGAGCGCGTTGCAAGCCCGCAAGGCTCGCTGGTATTGCGGATAGACGCCTGCGGCAGCGAGTCGCAAGGTATCCTCAGCGACCTGGGCTGCGGCGTGTTCCGGCGAGATGAGAGCGCTCTTCCACTGCGAGATTTGCCAGTGCATAGCCTCGGGCGCCGCACCCCGGACGCCGCGCGCAAGTTCACGCACCAGATTGAGTCCGTCCTCGCTGTCGTGGATGGAAAAGCCAGCCTTGAATCCGCTGAGCGCGAGTTCGTGTCGAAGTATGTTCAGGCCGAGTGTGTGGAACGTCGAAATCGAGAGGCCGCGCGTGTCTTCTCCGTGCAACAAGGTAGCGACGCGGGCTTTCATCTCGCGCGCCGCCTTGTTAGTGAAAGTGACCGCGGCGATCTCGCTGGGCGTACAGTGACCGGCTCGAATCAGCCAGGAGATCTTCTGCGTGATCACTGCGGTCTTGCCGCTGCCTGCGCCGGCAAGCACGAGCAGCGGGCCGTCCGTGTGGTGAACCGCTTCGCGTTGTGGGGGGTTTAGTCCGACCAAGGTGACGTCGGTAGATGCAGCGTGCAACGTGATCCGGATTGTAACCGTCTGTGCTGGCAACGCCTATGTTGATTTTTTGAGACGGCTGTGTCAGCTATCCGGTTGTCGCATCTGTGCGAGGTGGGCAGATACCAGTGCGCGCGCCTCATGCGGTGCATCGAGAACGAGTGCGACAAGGGTCAGCAACGGAAAGCGTGTCCACTCGAAGAGCCGATGTTTGCGAATCATTGCCAGTGCGTGCGGGCCCTCGCCCTGGAACGGCCCGGGTTCTGCGCGTGCCAGCGCTCGGCCAAGTGCGTGGTGATGGGAACCTTCGCTGGTGGCTGTGGTGATGAGGTCGCCGAGTCCCGCAAGCCGGTACGCGCTTTCCGGCGCGCCACCAAGCGTCGTGACGATGCTGGCCAGTTCTGCGAGCGTGGAAACGGCCAGGTAGCCGCGCATGTTATCGCCAAGCCCAAGCTCGTCCGCAACGCCGAACAGCATGGCGTAAACGTTCTTCAGCACAGCGCACCAGGAGATTCCATTGACGTCATAAGTGTGACGCAGCATGAGCGCGGAGGGCGCGAACAACGCAGCAACGCGTGCGGCGTAGGCGGCATCGCGGGTACCGATCGCCGCAAACGCGGGCCGATCAGCGCGGATTTCCTCGGCGATCATCGGGCCGTACAGAACCGCGCACGGTTGGTCGCCGAGCGCTTCGCCAAGCGTCTCGGCGGCAGTGCGTCCTTGGTCGTCGAGGCCCTTGGCCGGCGTCACGCAGATCGTGTCCGGCCTCAGCGCGTCACCCAGGCGCGCCGCGAGCTCCGAGTGCGCCGGCGTGGGAACGCAGAAGAACACGACGCCGACCTCCTGCGCCCAGGGCACAAGCGTATTCGCGGCATCCGGCGTCCGCCGCTGCCAGACGCGCAGTCGTGCATGTGGTTCGAGCAGATGGCGGATCGCCTGGCCAATCTCACCTTGGCCAATGATAAGAACGTCGGCGTCATCGGAGCGTGGCATGACCTCTAGCCTGCGACATTCACCGGCAGCACTCAAGTGGTGCCCCGACTGCGCCGGCGCAGAAGGGCGCGCCGTATGGCAGCCCGCGCCATTTGCTAGAATCGCGGCCAATATGTCGATGCCCCGGTGCCTTTCGGTCTCATTGCTCTTCGGTCTCCTGTTCGTCTCTGGGGGCGTTGCCGCGCAGGCACCAGCGCCTGATGTGCTACCGCAGAGTGTGAAGCAGGCGCTTCGGCGCGTGGGAATGCCCACCACCGGCCTAAGTGTCTACGTGCACGAAGTCGGCGCGCAGCAGCCGGTGCTTGCGGTGGACGCAGATACCGGGCGCAACCCCGCGTCGGTAATAAAGGTATTGACAACATTCGCAGCGCTAGAAGAACTCGGCCCGGCGTACGCGTGGAAGACCGAAGCGTGGTCGACTGCCCCCGTGCAAGATGGACGACTCGATGGCGACCTGTATCTCAAGGGCTATGGCGATCCCTATCTGGTTATCGAGCACTTCTGGCGTCTGCTGCGCGCTCTACACAATGAGGGCATTCGCGACATTGCCGGTGACCTGGTGCTCGATCAGAGCTACTTCCAGCCGCCATCTGAGGATCGCGCGGAGTTCGATGGCCAGCCGAACCGCGCCTACAATGTCCTGCCAGCCGCGTTGCTGGTGAACTTTCAGGCGGTGAATTTCCGCTTTGAGCCGCGCGGTGACCTGGTGCACGTGAGCGCCGATCCCTTGCCGGCGCATATCGAGCTCGACAACCGGCTCAAGCTCACGCGCAGTGGGTGTCGCGGCTGGAGTCGGAATCTTGGCATCCAGGCCTCGCATACCAACGGCAAGGAGCGCATTGTGTTGCGTGGCAGTTACGATGCCGTTTGCGGGGAGAACGAGCTGTTTCGCGTCGTGTCGGAACCGGCGCCGTACATCCACGGCGTGTTCCAGCGGCTGTGGATAGAACAGGGCGGGCGTTTTGGCGGTCGCGTGCGCGAGGCAGTGGTTCCGGCGGGTGCGCGCCGCATTGCGGCAATCGCTTCGCCGCCGCTTGCTGACATCGTCCGGTCGATCAACAAGTACAGCAACAATGTAATGACGCGACAGTTGTTGCTGACGCTCGGCGCAGAGCGTGTCGCGCCGCCCGGAACGCTCGAAAAGGGACTTGTGACGGTGCGTACCTGGCTCGCACGCCGAGGCTTTCAGTTCCCGGAGCTGGTGTTGGAAAATGGCTCGGGACTGTCGCGCGAGGAGCGCATCTCTGCGCGGCACCTTGGTGAATTGCTACTCGCGGCCTGGGCATGCCCGATGATGCCGGAATTCGTCTCGTCCCTTCCCGTGGCGGCGTTTGACGGGACTCTCAGGCGGCGCTTCGGTGGCACGCCGCTCGAGGGCCGGGTGCATTTGAAGACCGGCAGTCTTAACACCGTACGCAGCATGGGCGGCTACCTGCTTGATCGACAGGGTCGGCGGGTGGTTGTGGTGAGTCTGCACAATCACCGGCGCATTGATACCCGCACCGGCGAGGCGGTGCAGGATGCGCTGCTGAAGTGGGTCTATGAGCGGCCCTGAGCCGTCAGCGGTACGGAGCGCTGGTTCTCTCGAAGCGCGCGAGGAAGGGGAGTACGAACAGGATCCCGGCGGCGATCACGAGATAGATGAGCAGATAGCGGAGCAGGTCGGGCCAGTCCTTCCACATCGCGCTGCCGATCAACAGCATGATGCCGAGCATCAGCGCAACGTTGAGATAGGCGACCCGGCGCTTCGCAGTATAGGTGAGGCGAAAACGCTTGCCACAGGCAGGACAGCTGTGGGCAGTCTGTCCGGCGAACAGGCTTTTCCAGACCACCGCATTCGGAAGCGGTTGATCACAATGGGGGCAGAGCTTCTGAGGCATCGTTTCAGCGTGTCGGTGACGAGTGGGCCGACATTGTTTTCCAAATCGGGTGGCGCGGTCCAGTCCCGGATCGTAGGGGTGGACAAGCCAGTGCGGGATCGTTGATGCTTATGGTGCCCATTGGGGTGGATGGATACCTATATAGCAATGACCAAATACGTCTCTGCCACTATTGGCGACCAGCCCACGGACGGAAGCCTGCCGATCGTGCAGGGCACCATGGGCCCTGCAGGCGTGGATATCCAGGCGCTCTATTCGCGACACGGGGTGCTTGCGTTCGACCCGGGTTTCCGTTCGACCGCCTCCTGTAAGAGCGCCATCACCTTTGTCGATGGCGACGAAGGCGTGCTGCTGTATCGCGGCTATCCCATCGAAGAACTCGCCGAGCACTCGACTCTTGTGGAGGTCGCCTATCTGCTGATGCACGGTGACCTGCCGACCGCCGTGCAGCGCGCGGAATTCGACCGTGCCATCGGCCAGTACAACCTGCTGCACGAGCAGGTCATGAGTTTCTATAACGGTTTCCGTCGCGATGCGCATCCGATGGCCGTCATGGTCGCAGTAGTCGGCGCCCTGTCAGCCTTTTATCACGATGTGATTGATATTCGTAACCCACAGGACCGCACGCGTGCCGCCATCCGGCTAATTGCCAAGATGCCAATGATCGCGGCGGCCAGTTATACCTATTTCATGGGGCGCCAGCAGCGCTACCCGATCAACAAGCTCGACTACAGTGCAAACTTCTTGCAGATGATGTTCGGGCTGCCGACCAGCGAGTATGTCGTCGACCCGGTATTGGCGCGCGCCGTCGACGTGATCCTCATCCTGCATGCCGACCACGAGCAGAATGCCTCGACATCAACGGTACGGCTCGCGGCGTCTTCGGGCGCCAATCCATTCGCCTGCATTGCCGCCGGTATTGCGAGCCTGTGGGGGCCGGCGCATGGAGGGGCNAACGAAGCGGTGGTCAGNATGCTGCACGAAATCGGCAGCGTCGAGAACATCCCGAAGGCCATCGCGCGCGCCAAGGACAAGAGCGATTCATTTCGGCTTATGGGTTTCGGTCATCGGATCTACAAGAACTTCGACCCGCGCTCGCGCGTCATCCAGGCCCAAGCCAAGAAAGTGCTGGCGCATCTTGGGAAGGATGATCCTTTGCTTGAGATTGCCATTCGGTTGGAGGAAATCGCGCTCAAGGACGAATATTTTGTCGAGCGCAAGCTCTATCCCAATGTTGATTTCTACTCGGGCATCCTGCTGCAGGCCATGGGATTCCCGCTCAATATGTTCACTGCCGTATTCGCGGTTGCGCGTACCACCGGCTGGGCGAGTCACTGGCTGGAGCTGCAGGAGGAGGCGCACGGCATCGACCGTCCCCGGCAGATCTATGTCGGACAGACGCTGCGACACTATCCGAAGAAATAAGACGTAGAAGGATGTTCCGACAAGCCCCATGGTCACGCCAGTTTCGGGCGCGACTGTTGCTCGCTGCGCTGCTGCTTGTGCCGTCTGGGGTCCGGGCGGCGGTCAGCCACGATTACAATCTTACCTGGCAGACGCTGAAGAGCGCGCACTTTCGCGTGCACTATCACAATGGCGGCGAAGGGCGCGCACGTGAGGTGGTCGCTATCGCCGAGCGCGTGCATGAGCGACTTTCACCGTTGTTCCGCTGGACGCCAGCCGAGCCAACCGACATTGTCGTCACGGACGAATACGACGTCTCGAACGGCTACACGAGCTACTTTCCTGCCAATCGGGTCGTTATCTTGTTGGCCCCTCCGGATGAGACCGACAGTCTTGAGGACAATTCGGGTTGGCTCGACACCGTCATTACGCACGAGTACGCGCATGTGTTGCATCTCGACAAGGCGCGCGGCTTTCCGGAAGGCGTGCGTAGCGTGCTCGGTCGCGCGAGCGGGTTTCTTCTCGGGCTCTTTGATCCGTTCCCGAATGCGTACCAGCCGCTCTGGCTGCTAGAGGGTATCGCCACTTACTACGAGACCGATCTTGCGCGTGGCTACGGGCGTGGCCAGTCGACCTATTTTGACATGCTGATGCGCATGGAAAGCGCCGATGGACCGAAGCCCTTGCGCCAGGTCAATCAGGAGGTCGACACCTGGCCGCATGGGTACGTGCCTTATCTCTATGGTGTGCAGTGGTACAACTTTGTGGTCAAGCGCTACGGCGAGGACAAGGTTCAGAAGCTGGTTGACAATTACAGCGACAACATTGTCCCCTTTCGAATCCTTTCCAATACTGCGGCGACGGTTGGATCAGATCTCGATAAGGTTTGGCGGGATTTCGAGCGCGACCGGCAGGAGCACTATCGAGGACAAATCGCGGCAGTTCGCGAGCGTGGCGAGGAAAGCGGCAGGAAACTGACGACGGACGGCTATAGCGCGAGCCAGGCAAGAGCGCTGCCGGACGGCACAGTGTTCTATGTTGCGTTTGACGGACGAAACGATCCCGCCCTGCGCGTATTGCGCCCCGGCGCGGAGAAGCCGGAGAAACTGCGCAAGATCCATTACGGCGCCCGCATCGATGTTCATCCCGAGGCCGGGGTGCTGGTCGCGCAGCCTGAGGTCTGCCGCAACGCGCGCTACTACTACGACCTGTATCGGGTAGATTCCGCAACTGGTGGCAGCACGCGGCTGACGCGTTGTGCGCGCTATCGCTCTGCCGCATGGAGCCCTGACGGCAAGCGTATCGCCGCCATCCATCATGAGTTTGGTAATAGCAGCCTCGACGTGCTCGATGCCAGCGGCCGACCCATGGAGCGGTTGTGGAGTGGGCGCGGCGACGAGGTGGTCACCGACATCGATTGGTCGCCAGACGGAGCCATGATTGCCGCGGCGGTATGGCGCCGCGAGNCCGGCTGGAATATCGAGGTCTTTGTCTTGGCGGAAAAGCGCTGGCGAGCGCTCACGAATGACTCGGCGATCGACGCCCAGCCGCAATTTTCACTCGATGGCCGGGCGGTATTGTTCAGCTCGGACCACGGCGGCATCTATAACATCCGCGGGATCGGCGTCG
>JGI2160J19893_10000818_pt1 | contig 10144 bp, 8 predicted proteins | sample DeeMarSeWOR28_12_FD_19893 | JGI IMG/M metagenome (IMG submission 19893)
TTTTTTATTAAACATCCATGACACGCACCCTGACTCGCCGAGGTTCCCGCCACTTTTACTGAAATAATGGCGGATATCCGCAACTGTCCGATTCTTGTTATCAGTCATACAATCAACCAGAACCGCAACCCCGCCCGGGCCATACCCCTCGTAAGTTATCTCCTCATAGACCGCACCTTCAAGTTCGCCGGTTCCTTTCTTGATGGCACGCTCAATATTATCCTTGGGCATGTTTTCCGTTTTGGCCGAGGCGATGGCAGCACGCAACCTTGGATTACCGTCAGCATCGCCGCCACCCATTCTTGCTGCTACGGTAATTTCCTTGATAAGTCTGGTAAAAATCTTGCCTCTTTTGGCATCAAGGGCACCCTTTTTTCTCTTGATGGTGCTCCATTTAGAATGTCCCGACACGCACTACACCTCCCTGTCTATCTTAAACTTTAACTGTAATAAGCTTTTAGTTGCAAAAAAAATATTCTAAAAGGATTCAAGGGTTGAGGTTTCAAGGGTCAAGTTAAATAGTTCCTGAAACAAACTTTTTTGCTGAAAATATAACAACAAAATTAAAGTGCTAAAAAATGAGAAACGATTTCATTTACATATGTCTTCACTTTATCAAATCAGCCCATATTTACAGTTTTACACTTGAGACCTTGTCTCCTAAAACCATGGAAACCTATTTTTTAAATTCCATTCCCAGAACAAAAACCTCCCGGCTTTCAATTCTGGAACTTTTCGGTTTAACGATCTTAACCGTTTTAAAACTCTTTCGCACTGAATCTACATATTCCTTGAAATCTTCCCCCTCAAAAACCTTAACATAGAAATTGCCCCCGCTTTCAAGCAGTTTGCCGGCCAGCTCAAGAACACGTCGCGCCAGAATGAGTGACTGCTGCTGATCCACCCACTTATTGCCAGAGGTGCGGGGAGCCATGTCACTGAGAATGACCCGGAAATTCTTCCTGATCTTCTGGATATTCTCAACTATATCATCTGCCATTATATCATCATGCAGCCAGACAATTTCTGCAGCGTTGGCAATGTTGACCTTTTTGCCCTCCTGCAGGTCAACCCCTACTATAAGCCCTTGAGGTCCTACCTTTTTTGCAGCATAAATTGACCAGCTGCCGGGCTGACAGCCGAGATCAAGAACAGTATTACCGGTTTTCAGGAACCGGTACTTTATTTGTGCTTCTTCCAGTTTGTAGACCGAACGGGCAGGATAATTTTCTTTTTTTGCCTTTTTATAATAATAATCTTGAATTTTTCGCACTCTTTAGCCTATTTAATCAGCCTTTACAAGTAATCAGCATTCTGCGCCATAGCCAGGATTTTTCCATTGCTGATCCCCGTCTTTAAATCTTTAGTCCCCAAATATCTTCTGCATACTCACGGATTGTCCGGTCCGTGGAAAATTTACCGATCCTGGCAACATTCAGAATTGATTTGCGGTGCCAGCTCTTTTTGTCACAAAATGCCAGGCTGACCTCATCCTGGCACCGCATGTAATCCTCAAAATCCTTTATGAACAGATAGGGATCATCGGGATCCATCAAACTCTCAACCAGTATGCGGAATAATGTTTGGTCTCCGTTGCTGAAAAAACCATTNGAGATAGAATCAATNGTACTCCGCACCTCGTCATTTGATTCGTATATGTCTTGGGGTGTTCTGCTGGGAGTTTTCCTCTCNTTTTCAACCTGATCAGCCGTCATACCGAAAATAAAAATATTTTCCTCACCCACCTCCTCCCGGATCTCGATATTGGCGCCATCCAGTGTCCCTATGGTGAGCGCACCGTTCAGGGCGAATTTCATGTTGCCGGTACCTGAAGCTTCAGTGCCGGCGGTTGAGATCTGTTCTGAAAGATCAGCTGCAGGTATGATCCTTTCAGCCAATGAAACCCCGTAGTTCGGCACAAAGATAACCTTGAGTTTACCGTCTGCCCGGGGATCATTATTGACAACATCCGCCACTGAGGTAATGAGCTTGATGATCAACTTTGCTTTCCAATAGGAGGCAGCGGCTTTACCACTGAAAATTACTGTCCGGGGTGTAACCCGCTTTTCAGGATTACGCATCAGACGATTGTAAAAACTGATGACATGCAGAATATTTAACAGCTGCCGCTTGTATTCATGCAGCCGTTTGACCTGAACATCATACATGCTTTCAGGATCGATATTCTCGCCGCATTCCCGGCTGATATATTGGGCCAGCTTTATTTTTCTGTTCATCTTTGCCTGGGCCCATTTTTTCTGAAATTTGGCGTCTTCAGCATACGGCTCCAGGTTTCGCAGATGGTCTAAATTCGTTATCCATTCATCACCTATTGTGCCTGTGATAAGATTTGCCAGATCAGGATTGCTTTTTAAAAGCCAGCGCCTCTGCGTGATGCCATTGGTCTTGTTATTAAACCTGGCCGGATAGATCTCAAAATATTCCTTGAAAATTTTACTGCGCAGCAGTGAGGAGTGCAGTTTGGCAACACCATTAATAGAATGACTGCCGATGATGGCCAAAGGTGCCATACGAACCTTTTTTACCGGCCCCTCCTCAATCAGTGAGAGTTTTCTCTGCATTTCCACATTGCCGGGAAATTTCTTGTCCACCTCCTTAAGAAATCGATAATTTATCTCATAGATAATCTCAAGATGTCTTGGCAGCACCCGGCCCAAAACTTCAACAGGCCATGTTTCGAGTGCTTCCGGCATCAGGGTATGATTGGTAAAACCAAAAGTGTCAACACAGGTCTGCCATGCCTTCTCCCATTCCAGACCTTCAATATCAATAAAAAGCCTCATAAGCTCAGGAATAGCGATAGCCGGATGTGTATCATTGAGCTGAATAGCTGTATTTTTGCTGAACTGACCAAAGGACGTATTTTTCTTTTTATAGCGCCTGAGGATATCCTGCAGGGTTGCTGCTACAAAGAAATACTGCTGCCGCAAACGAAGTTCCTGACCCTCACGGATATCGTCTGAAGGATACAGGACCTTGGAAAGGGTTTCAGACTTCACCTTCCGCTGTACTGCACCGATATAGTCCCCTTTATTGAAATAAGTCAGATCAAGATCCCTGGAAGCCTTTGCAGTCCAGAGCCGCATGTTATTGACATGATTATTTTTAAATCCAGGTACTAGGTAATCACAGGCCATGGCCATGACAACTTCGGTATCGATCCACTCAGCTTTTCTGTTGCCGTTTCCNTCCTCATAATGTTTTACCCGGCCGTAAAAATGGACCGGAAACATGTGNTGCGGCCGCTGAAATTCCCAGGGTGTGCCGTANCGCAGCCAGTCGTCCGGGTTTTCTACCTGNTAGCCGTTANATAATTTCTGGTTGAATATGCCAAANTCGTAACGTATGCCGTAGCCATACGCCGGGATCCCCAGGGTGGCCATGGAATCCATGAAACAGGCGGCAAGACGTCCCAAACCGCCGTTGCCAAGGGCGGCATCCTCTTCCACTTCACGGATAGCATCAATGTCATATCCCAAGGCTTTGAGGGCCTCGGCCGCCTGGCCGTAGAATCCCAGGTTAATGAGGGTGTTGCCGAGTGATCTGCCTATAAGAAATTCAAGGGACAGGTAATAGATTCTTTTTCTCTTTTATCATAATTGCTTCTCTGGGTTTTAATCCAGTTTTCAATCAAAACATCCCGCAGCGTATAAGCCAGCGCCTTATACATATCGCGGTCTCCAACCAGTCCAGGGTCTCGTCCCTGGAATATCAGCAGGTGATGTAAAATCAGCTTCTTGAGATGAGCTATATCGGGCGGCCCTTTAATACCGCAGAAAAAATCTTTTTCATTCTTTTCCTGCATCGTTCACCAAAATATCTGTCGTATTCGGATTAGCATATGACTTTCCGGTCCTTGCAATAATCATATGTTGCTTGAAAATTGTACAACGGCCCCAGACAAGAAATCAAATTATTTATGTGATTTCAAATAGTTTTTTACCCAATTCAAGGCCTGTTCCCGATCCTGCACTTCTCCTTCAACCTGGGCATTTTCAAGGGAGTCAAATATTTCTCTGAATATTGGTCCCGGTTCAAGCTCAAAAATTTCTATGAGGTCATTACCTGAAAGCAGCCTTTTGGCGAGTGCCGGTTGAATTGCCCGGCAGTATAGGGTTTCTATCTCGTGAAACAGGCTGGCGACATCTCCTTCCATACCAGGAGGTTTGCCGGCTCCCTCCCCTGCAAGGCTGTCTGCCATGGACAACATGAAGAGCCCGGGAAATTCATCTCCAACAGATTTTATGAGCCGTAGGTAAGCCTTGGGTGTCAGCCCTGTCCTTTTTCGGGCATTGTTCAGGTGAAACGGCCACATGTGTACAGAAATGAAGCGGGAAACAAGGTCTCTGTCACCCCTGCTCCATTTGAAACGCTCTGCTATAATATCAAAAATCCTGGCCCCCTCTTTATCATGATTATAAAATGTAATGCGGCCATCCCTGTCTTCCCTTATTTCACGTGTCTCCGGTTTTCCCAGGTCATGAAATAGAGCAGCCCATTTCAACAGGACTTTCCTTCTTCCTTTCCGCAGATATTCGCTGAGCAGTTCCCCGTACCCCGGAAAATATTGCCCGGGCTTTTTCTGCACCTTCTCCATCTGCCTGAGGCTGGCAATCCCATGTTCAAATACATCCAGGTGATGGCTGGAGGGTTGTTGCACACCTACCCCTCTGTACAACTCCGGCATCAGTTCCTCAAGCAGGCCATTTTCATGCATAGCCACTACAGTGGTAATCGACTCAGAGGCTGCCATGATGGCATCAAGTTCGAAGGCAAGCCTCTCCTCTGCTGCAAGAAAGATGAGATGAACATGAGATTGTATCTGCTTTTCTGTCTGCGGCTCGATGCTGAAGCCAAGTGTCGCCATGAATCTGTAAGCCCGGAGAAGCCTCAACGGGTCACTGACAAAAACAGCCGGCGAAGTAGACCGTATTAATTTGTTCTGCAAGTCTTCTTTGCCACCTGCAGGGTCGAGGATTTCAGTTTGATCAGCATCATTCCAGGACTCCCTATTCTGCGTTGGAAACGGGACAGCCAAGCAGTTGAAAGTAAAATCCCTTTTCAGCAGGTCCTCTTCAATGGTTGTCGCACCTTCACGAAATGATGAAAAATCAATACAGATCCCCTGCCAGACAACCCTTGCCACGTCTTCTTCAGTGTCCAGGGGTATAAATGTTCCGCCCAGTTTTCCGGCAAGCTCTCCGGCCCAGCTAAAGCTGCTGCTGGCAACAGTTATATCGAGATCCTTTGACTTCAACCCTAAAAACCAGTCACGGACAGTGCCACCCGAAATATAGCAGGGGAAAGATTTTTCCAGGGTAAGATCTGCCAGCCCCTGAACAACAGGTTCAGGATACTGCTGCAGCAATTTTTTCAGGTTGGCTTTCATGTAAAATGTTTTAATTATTCCTCAAGTCTTTTAACAGCTTTTGAACATTGCATATACATCCAACTAAAATAAATGTTCGTTTGCAAAGCTGATCTTGCCGGAAATGATTAAATGGTTATATTGCTTTTATCTGACTCAGTTAGTCAACATATTTTATAAATCCTGAAAACATACGATACATTCCATGGATTCCCCACTACAAAGAACAATCCGAATAGGTAATGCGACCGTTGGTTTGCTTGGCCTCGATGTTGCCCTCCTCCAATTATCCGGTAAGGAGACGGAAGATGCTGCTGTCGAATTTCTCTACGAACAGGTAAGCCGGAAAAATTATATCCCCGAGCAGGCAGTCAAACCATACAAGGAAGCCCTGCGAAATGAATACAGGCGTTACTACAATCTTGGAGAATCAGCCGGACAGGGTCTGACGATCCGCGTCCTGGGGCGGCCCTGTGTTACCTGCAATAAGTTAAAAACAATGCTCATTGACATCCTGCAGGAGAAAAATGTGGCGGCAGATATTGAAGATGTGCAGGATTTAGATGAAATTTGGCGTTATGGTGTAACTAAAACCCCGGCCCTTATCATCAATGGCGAGGTCAAAAGCGCGGGCATACAACCCCCGCGGGTCCAGATAGAAAAATGGATACAGGAAGCGATTGCTGAAAGCTGAACCAAGAGCTGAGAGTTTGAAACTAATCCAGTTGCACAGTTTCAATCTTTACCCTGGCAAGCCCTTTTCGGTAAAATCCCAGCTGTTTTGCAGCACCTGATGAAAGGTCAATGATCCTGGAACCAACAAAGGGCCCGCGGTCATTCACCCTGACGATCATTGACCTGCCGTTATCAAGATTTTTGACCCTTACATGCATCGGAAGTGGAAGATATTTATGAGCAGCCGTTGGCTTTTTCGGATCAAACGCCTCGCCATTGGCCGTCATGTTGCCGCCTTTCTGCCGCTGAGTTTCCCTGCCGTACCAGGAGGCAACNCCTGTTTCAGAATATTTTAAGGCCTCTTCTATGGACATAGGGACATAGCGTTTCCCTTTNACAACATAGGGGGCATTTTTTACCCTGCCCTGTGCAATTGCCTCTTTGGGGGACATTCCGTCAATAGATTCAATATCATGGGTCATGGGCCAGTCAAGCGGTGCCATGACCACCTCGAAAGTATACTTACCGATCTTATAGGCAACCTTGCACGTACCAACGGTTATATCGGTCGCTATCTTAGCCGTTTTATAGGTAGCAACCACAGTACCCTTGGCGACATCATAGCTGGTTGAAAAAAATCCACAACTTACCAGCATGGCACATGTTCCGCTGATGCCTGCAAAAAGGAGGAGTCTCTTCCAAAAATAATTTTGACTTGTGCGGATGGAAGCAAGTGCTTTTGAGATGAAAGCTATCAGCAAGTTTTATACCTGTATTTATCAGGGAGATATCGGATGATCCCAGACTTTAACATAAAAAGTAACTCCCAGTTCAATGCTATTCCTTCTTCAGATGACAACCACTACATTTAATCGGTGCATCCTTGCCCTGATCATTCATTTTTTTGTGGCAATCCTTGCACAGTTTATGGGCAGCCTTCTTATAGCTGTTCACTTCGGCAATACTTATGTCTATGGTATGGCAGTTGGCGCATTTATCAATCACCATGATCTCATTCTTGGCATGATGACAAACAGTGCATGAAAATGCTGCCTGATGCTGGCGATGAGGAAAATCAGCCGGTTTTCTCGCATCTTCAGTCTGCAGAATCATATCCGCAGGACCGATGTTTACTTCAACACCATAAGCAATGCCAATGATAAAGAGTGAAACAAAACCTGTCACAGCTAATTTAAGAACCGACCCAACCTTCATATATACCTCCATAACTATTCTGGAACCCTCTATTTAAAGAATCATAAGGGTTTATATTTTTAAACAGTGAGCAAACATATTAGATATCAATCAAATGTCAAGCTATCACACCTGAAGAATCAGGAAATACCACTGTTTTTCTCCTGGTTTTCAACATACTGTTTCAGGGCATCATGTGTACAAACCTCATAATATTTTCTGTTTACTTTACCCATAATTTCAAAAGCAACCGGCTTCATTTCCAGCACCCAATCCTCCCTGACAATCAGACGTTGGAAGGCACCGGTGACCAGGGGAAACTTGCCTGTATGGATAATTATCGGATCTTTCTGGACCTCAGGGATCAGACAATTGATGGTTTTAAGATCAATTTCCCTTGTGAGTTTCTTGAAACCTGCTTCGTTTAGCTCAATACCGTTGACATTATAACGCAGAATGATCTCATCATCGCTTAAAACCTTATCGCCAGGATTGCCGGCTTGATAAACATAGAGGTTGAAGGCTTTGCGCTTTTCTGCAAGGAGCCTGCGTAAAGTCTTATGGCAGCTTGACAGTCGATCTGCCAGATTAATCGCCGGGGAGATCATTATTCTTTTTTTGCCGTCCAGCAGAAATGCCGGTGGAGCATTTTGGTAGCAGATGCCGACACCAAGCTCAAGTATAGGCAGATTATACTTTTTACTTTTGGCGTTATATTTCTGAATAACGTTCAACATGTTTATGGCTAGTCCGCAGGCCCTTGAAACACTATACTTACCGGCCTTGTCTTCTTTGCGTTCTAAAATAGCAAGAATTATAGCATCACCCTCTATAAACACTTTAAGAGCCCCGTATTGTGAGACAATTTCAGATATGGGATTAAAAAAATTCAGGCTGAAATAAGAGGCTGGATTCAAGCCGCTCTCCCCGAGCTGTCTGGTAATAAGTGTTGCGCCACGAACATCGGCCTTCATTATGACATGACTGGTAACCGGCTTAGTATCAAGCTCGAATATCTGCTCATGGGGGAGTAGAAATTCGTAAAGGGTGTTGTTGGTTTTAGAAAGAGCGATTGTCTTTTTCATCAGCTACCAGGTTAATTCTGTCAAAGGCTTTTTTCAAAAGCTTNAAATTCTCCACATCGCGGTGGTATCTGAAAAATCCCTTGAGAAAATTCAGAAAATAGTTATTGCGCTGCTGAACNTTCAATCTGCCGATTTTCATCATTGTTTTCTTCAATGATACCAGCGAAACCGACTTGCCATAGTAGGCTTTGAGTCGTTTGAGNTAGGCGANAATACTTTTTCTGGCAGAGCTTGAAGTGAGAAACTGGAGTACCTGCTGNGGCACAAGAGGCGGACAGTATTCCTGATATATTTCTTTCATTTCAAAAGACGCAACAATCCTGCTTATGAGCTTTTTCTGCTTAAACTTGGCATAGAAAGTATTATATATCCTCTTCTGCTCTTTCGCTGTTGTCTCAAGCCGGGACAATTCCGCATTATTATAGTTTTTCTTGCTTTTCAGTTCCTGAATTTCTGCACTTGTCTTAAAATGGTTAAGCAGGAGATCAATAGTTTCTACTTCCCTGATCCAACCATCAATCTTAAGGTTTTCCAGTTCAGATTGTTTCTCTTTATTATTTTCAGCTTTTTCAGAAGAGCGGCCAGCTTTTCTATCTCTCCTTGCATTTTCCTGAGACATTTTAATCCTGCCAAGTATTCCACCTATCAACTGCAGAAGAGTATCATACTTATCAGGATCATCTACCCTGTGTCCGAGAAGCACATACTGCTCCAGCATGAGGTAATCATCTTTCTGATTTTCAACATGCAGGAGTGGATTCATAAAAATATCATCCTTAAGCAGGGAATATGCCCCGAAATTTGCCTCGCGTCTATCCGTTAATAATTTCTGAGTTTGCAGCAGGTAATCGAAAATCTCTTTACTTACTTTGCTTACAATAATATTTTTTTTATGCCGGATAGCCAGAATCCTTTCCTTAAGATCCAATGTCTGCAGCACCAAATCATCATCATCGGTGCTTTCATACTCCCAGACCTGATTATTCAGTCTGATCATCAGTTCTTCAAATTGACGGGCAACCTCTTGATTCAAAAACTTGCTTACAGCTATCTGAGCCAGATAATCAATCTGGATCTCCTTGTCTCCTAGCTTCGCTCTTTTCACGGCATCAAGCATGATGTCACAACAAAAGCGTTTGAATTCATTTCGTTCCACTGACCAGTCAAAATCAATATTAAGATCTTCTTCTGCCCCTGAGGATTTAAGAATTAAATGAAAAATTATCCTTGAAGCCGATTCACGAAAAATAGGACTTAAATGGACATCATAGTGAAAATTATCCACCCCGGGCATTATGCGGTTTAAAGAGAAATGAGCCGAATACTGTTCAGGAACAGGACCGCTCCAGGTCAGCCTCCTTGGAAAAAATTCGCTGCTCAGTAGTGGAGTCATTGTTAGTCAGAAAATAAGAATTATTTTCGAAGTTGAGAAACATTTGAAGATTTCAAATATAACTTTAGAATCGCCACACACATAATATACTAATAAATTTATACAAAATCCGCCAATCTTCTTTTCATTGCACGCAGATAATTAACTCCAATATATTGTATAGTCTTTCCCTGGTTATTAGTTTGAGATTCTGATTATGCAGCGAAACCTTTTCAGACTTTTTTGCTCTCCATGTTTTTCCAGATAAAGTTACTTCATAGAAACCAAGAAAGGGAAAAAGGCTCATTTCATTTGTCCAGCAAGACAAAATCCTGCTGCTTCGTCGAAGTGAAAAGACCAGTAATACCGGGATATCCTCATCCTGCTGCTAAACTAAAAATATTTTCAAATTAAAACTGATTTCTATTG
>JGI2160J19893_10000819_pt1 | contig 10143 bp, 10 predicted proteins | sample DeeMarSeWOR28_12_FD_19893 | JGI IMG/M metagenome (IMG submission 19893)
GCATTTCAATTTTATTTTCAAATTGAAAATAACGGACTACCTTTACCACCGGAAGAAATTCTTTAAATTTTTCGAAGTATTCTTCATGCAGATTTAATAGATCATCTCTGAATTTCATGAAATCTGTCCAGAGCTTATCTGCTTTTTCGTCTGTCATTGAATAGAAGCTTTTAGCATACTCTTTAATTACCGCTACTCTTTTGTTCTGTGCTTTGTAAAGCTCAGAGTTGTATTCTTCATATAGTGGCCAAAAAACTTCACCTTCTTTATCGTTTAACTGCATAGCTTCCATAACAGCGACCTTTTTTTCTTTTTTAAGAACCGAACGTGTTAGTCCAACATAATCTGTTCCTGTTTGGGCAATAATATTGCCGCCAAAAAATAAAAGCATTGCTACGAATAAATATTTTTTCATTTTTATGTTCCTTCAAATCTTTTCTTATGTCTTTTCTTAAGAAAGATTCCAAATACAATTACGCTTAACCAGGATAGATTCCACAAACCGGGACCTATAAACGCAAAGGGAATTGTAAATGTTGCAGCAAGCGGTTCAGAGAGAATACTTATTTTCAGTTCGTTTGCTTCTTCCGGGGAAATAGCCTCAGAAACTAATTCTGGGTGCTTTGTAGCATAAACCCAGGAAGCGACACCCGCAAATCCCGCTAATGCAAGCGAAACACTTTGCATAAACAATGCAAGCACATCAGAATCGGTTTCCATATCCAGTCTTACGCTATAGAGATAAATAAGAAGAAAGAATAGTTGAAGAAAAGATAGCACTGCATGCTTAAGATCCGTGCTAACAAGGTTTCCATTGGTTTTATTATTCTGAAACCAGTAAATGGTAATAAGTACAAATCCAATGAAAAACATTATAAAATTCTCACCGCTTTCAGTAAAAATCACAAGGGGATCGAACTCACCCGTTTCCGGAGAAACGAATTGAGGCAGCAAAGAAAAAACTCTAATTATCAAAACAGCAAACACAACATCCATAAGAGTTTGCAATCTTCTCAGCTGCCTTGCATCTCTTTCTTTCTGTGCTTCTGTTTTTTCTTTTTTAGCCATTTTCGCCCTCACTTTTTAATTAATTATTCTGGTTCTGATCCGGGAGGGAAGCCCGCAAGAATTTTAGCAACCACACCATCAATTCTTTCCTGTCTTTCCTGTGGGTTGCTGTGTTCTTTTACAGTACCGGTTCCCATTCCACGCCAGGCAAGTTCTTTATTTTCCCACGAAACGAAATCAATAACTAAAGTTGCTTCTTCGTAATAGCTAACAGTTGTATGTCCTCCACCACCATATGGACCCCACCATGGGTCATACCATCCGCGGTAATATCCACCACCTGTTTGGTGCACCTGCATTTTTTCCTTCGAACCTGCATGTGCAATTACAACAAAATCAAACTCATCATCGCCCTCAACAAGGTTGTATCCTTTCGATTGCAGAACATTGTCAACTGCAATTTGCACTCTTTGAGCTATCAGTGGATATTGTTTTAACGCATCGTTCGGATTTAACTCATCCGAATATGCCCAGCGGTAGTTTTTCATCTGTGTAAAATCATATTCAGGATCATAATCGGATGTTACTTTCACAGATGAACAACCGGCGATAATAAATCCGAGAAAAATTAGTGTTGAAATAAGTTTCATAGCATTCTCCTTATATTTTACAAACTAACAGGTATTTGATATTGTATATTAATTCTCACATTATGATCGGCAACCGGGCCCACCCAATTATCATCTATTGCCCAGGTTCTGTATTCTATATATGTGTTCCAGGTACCATCAGGATTTATGAAAGCCTTACCCACACGAACGCCAAAAGGGACAAACCAGGTTTGATTTTGCCAGTTATAACTGATTACAAAATCGCCATTGCCAACATACCACCCATCACCAAGTTGATATACAAATGTTGCGTTAATACCCAGAGGAGCGGCACGAACTACACCTTTACCGTCATCCCTCCAAACTTGTTGTAGTAACAATGCCATAAAAAGAGCATCATCAAAGGCTCTTTGAGTAACAGCGCCTGCCAGACCATAACCCCAGTTTGTGTTTCCAAATCCTCCCTGGGATGGGAAATTAATTTGCGGACCCAATCCCCATCTTCCGGAAGCCCATTGATTTATAATTCCTAATACAAAAAGATCGGATTGCCCAAAACCAAATTCATCTTGTGAATTTTGTACAAGTCTTGCTGTTAATCTAGGAAGGAGTGTTATAGGAAATGACTCATCAGCTGGCAAGGGCGCCACGAGTCGGAACTGAAAAAATCCTTTGTTCCCTTCACCACGCACTTCCGGATCTTTGTAATCGAATTGTCCTTCATAAGCAAGTTGGAAACTCCATTGTGCTGCGGTTGGATCTACTGCAGCGGACTCACGGCTTTGCTCTTGTGCAAAAATTGGAATTGCTAGAACAAATGAAATGAAAATGATAATTAGATTTTTAAACATTGTTTCTCTTCTATATTATTTGTTTTAAAATTCTTCAGCAGAAGCTGCGTTAATAATTTTTTGTTCTTTTAATTCTCCCAGCACTGCTATTGCACCAGTGAGATATAGAAATTCTTTGCTGTTAAGATAAGATTGAAGTGCGGAGCTGCTTTCTCATTCCACGCCCTTCATTGTTATTAATAATTGCATCAATTACCTAGTTGTTGCTTAAAGTAAAGCCATAAGAAAGAATCCATATAACAAAAAACGCCCATGCTGTAATAGATAATACTACATGCAAAATAGGTTTTTTAATAAAACTGAGCATTATCATTATTACCAAAAATGAAAGTAACCACCCGAAAACGGGATCCAGTTTCCCATAAAACACCGGATACAGAGACATTCCCCAGATAACCGCGAATGCCAGTGTTAAAAAAAATTTTATATTGGTCTTAAAATAAAATTGTCGCAGATTAACTTTACCTTGTTGTTTGTCTTCCGGTATAATGATTGCGACTGCCACAAAAAGCAAGACTGGTCCGGAGAGTAAGAGCAAATAGGTGAAATAATTCCACGATGTTACTTGTTGAAAATCCCATAATCCCCACCAAACATGAAAATGAAGCAATAGAAGAAATATAATCCATGCCAAATGCAACCAGTAGGGTGAAATATCCTGTCGGTAACCCTGGATGATTTTCGCGATCGCTATTAGGATATAGACCACTCCCATACCCATAATGACTGCAAACATTACTGAAATGAATGGAAATTCCATAGACGTCATATACTTATTAGCTGTAAAAGAACGATGAAAAAATTATTAAACTTTTCATTATATATATTCTCTCCAATTATGGAAAAGAATTAGTGTTAAATTATTTATTCCTGTTCCGAACCCGGAGGAAATTTAGCCATAATTTTTCCAACCCAGGTGTTAATATATTCGGTAACTTTCTCCGGGTCATCAATATCACTAAGTATGCTTGATCCTATTCCGCGCCATGCTAATTCCTTCTTTTCCCATTGAACAATATCAATTACCAAACTTCCTTCTTCATAATTACTTACATGCGTGTTTCCACCATAAGGCCCCCAGTATGGATCATACCAGCCGCCGTCAAATCCTCCTGTTTGATGAATTTGTGTGCGTTCTTTAACGCCAGCATGGGCGAGAATAACAAAGTCAAATTCATCTGATTCAACCAGCTCTATACCTTTTGCAGATAATTCCTTGTCAACAGCAGCCTGAACTCTTTTGTATATTAGTTGATCTTGGGCCAGTGCATCGTTAGGATTTAGTTCTTTCGATGCTGCCCACCGATAAGTCTTAAATGTGCTGAAGTCATACTCCGGATCATAATCTGATGTGACTGATACCGATGAACAACCCAACAATACAAAACTTAACAAAACTATTGAGGCTATAATTTTCATAGCATTCTCCTTATATTTTATAAACTAACAGGTATTTGATATTGAACATTTATTCTTACTCCGTGACTTGCCACCGGTCCGGGAATTGAATCATAGATTAGACTGGAAGCATATTCGATATATGCGTTCCAAGTACCTTCCGGATTAATAAACGCTTTGCCCAGTCGGAGACCGAAAGGAACAAAGAATGCACTGTTATCCCAGTCATATCTAATAACAAAATCGCCGTTTCCTATATACCATCCATCGCCAAGCTGGTAAACAATAATCGTATTTATTCCCAGGTTGGAGGCTTTTGTTTCACCAGCATTGTTTTTGCCCCAGGTTTGTTGTAATAGCAAAGCAAGAAATAGCTTATCATCAAAAGCGCGCTGAGTTAGTCCTCCTGCTAATCCAAATCCCCAGTTGGTATTTCCAAATCCACCCTGTGAAGGGAAATTAATTTGAGGACCTATTCCCCATCTTCCTGTTGCCCATTGCTGCAATATTCCAAGAACAAATAAATCGGATTGCCCAAATCCAAAATCGCCTTCAGAATTCTGAACTAACCTTGCTGTAAGTCTTGGTAATAATGTGATTGGAAAATTCTCATCAGCCGGCAGGGGTGCAACCATACGAAATTGAAAGAAACCTTTGTTTCCCTTACCACGGGTTTCTATTTCTTTATAGTCAAAGAAACCTTCGTACGCAAACTGGAAGCTCCACTGTGATGCGGTTGGATCTACTGCAGCGGACTCACGACTTTGCTCTTGTGCAAAAATTGGAATTGCTAGAACAAATGAAATGAAAATGATAATTAGATTTTTAAACATTGTTTCTCTCCTATATTATTTGATTTAAAATACTTCAACAGAAGCTGTGTTAATAATTCTTTGCTCAATTATTTCTCCCAGGACGGCTATTGCTCCAATCAGGTATTGAAATTCTTTACTATTAAGGTAGGATTGAAGACTTGAACTGCTTTCCCATTCCTGTTCAACGTGAAAAATATTTTCTTCAAATATGCTTTTGCAGCAGCAGTTCTTAACGTCGTTGAATTTGGAGGCTTTTTCAAGTGCGGATCTCAATGCTTGTCTCAGTTCAAGTTCCTTTTCCGGGTTGGCTTTTGCTTTAATTCGTAAAATATTCATATCTAATATAATTAATGAGGGGTTAGATAATTAACAGATGCAAGATTCTTACCAAAATGAGATTTCTAAATCCCATCAATTATAACTTATTGTATTACAACATTTTAGAGGGTCATAGGTTTGATGGATGAAGAATTAAATAAATATTTATACAAACGGAATGGTGTGATTTCACGAAATATCGTAATTGGAAGAGCTAGTAAATAGGGGAAGGAATAGTCCTAATTGAATGATTTTTTAATGTCTAATTTTTCCATTCATCACTGTTATCTCAATTCTAATATCTTTAATCTTCAGTGAATCTACCTCAAGTGGATTTTGGTCGAGCACTACAAAATCAGCATACTTACTAACTTCAAGCGTGCCAAGCTCATCTTTCTTCCTTCTTCAATTCCTGATTAGAACGAAAATCCATATCCAAGATCAGTACTTATGGAAGGCTCATTATCGGAAATGTTGTACTCAAGTGAAATCGATATAGCAATACCATTGCGATCATCGCTCCAGAGCGACACTGCTGTAGCAATTGCAACTGATAAGTCATTACCGAACTTCACACTATTCCATCCGGCTCCATCCTTGTTATCGAAAAGTCCATGTCCAATACCGAGGCCAATAGCAAGTGTAGGTGTGGCCTGGTACCCGAACATTACACTGGGAGTCCATGTTTCTGTTACTTCTTTCTTACTTTCTTTAGTCTCAGTCTCCTTATCATATGCAAAACTAATATTGAGCAGCCAATCAGAACTAAGCACCCTCACATAATCAGGAGAATATCCCCAGAACATTGCATCCTTACTTAGCTTAATTCCGTAACTGAGGCCGAGTCCAATTTCATTACTGTATGCTGGGTTTATTGGTCTCAACAGATACTGAGCCTGAGCAGTGCTGCCAAAAAAAAGCAAGAAGACCAAGACAAAGAAAAAAGTATGTTTATTAAAACTATACTGTATACTAAAGTTTTTAATTCTCATTTTATGCTCCATATTTATTTTCCTGTGATGCCTGATTTTTTTAATTATTAAAACTCTATCTCTGAACGTAATCCCCACACCCAGGTGTTTACGTTTCCAGAAGTACCATCGTCTTTCCTATACCAATACTGCAGATCAGGTGTCAGACTAATTGCCTGAGTAAGCTGCAATTTATAGAACAGTTCAAAACCGGATTCACGGTTATAATTTGATTCACCAGGTTGTCCAAAAAATCCTCCTAACCCGGCAAGATCCTGCGTACGGCCGAAAGGATTTACCATTAAAATTCCCAATGAAATATTATCTTTATAATCTGAAGTTAACCTGTTGAATGATTTACTCCAGCGTGCTGCTAATGACAGTTGATTCCAGAAATGAATATCACCTGATATCATAAACGATTGTCCTGGTCCACCTCCACCCTGGACATCTAAGTGGCTTACAGTAAGCCGGAGAGCCGCTTCATTAGGTCCATCCACATCATATTCATATCCAACTTCGACCAAATAAAGCATCTGACCATCCATCAGACTTTCAAAATCCGGATACTGTCTATTTGCTTTACCATCCATACACCCAAGCGAAATATACCAGGGTGTTTCCCAGGCCACACCTATAACACCCAAGCCGATATCATTATTACCAACCCATTGTGCTCCACTAGCAGCTGCTAGCGGTCGTGCCATAAAATATCGGCGGTCATCATCAAGATATCGTGCCGGACCAAAATAGGAGGGTCCATATAACTGTCCAGCACGAATACCCAAACCACCATTTGGACTTGTTCTCCATTCGTGCTCCCAATGTAAAAGACCGAGAGTAGTAAAGTTTAAATCGGGATCTGTATCAAGGTCATTTGGTGTTTCAACTATTCTCTGATTATCAGCGAATTCTCTGGTTGTCGGCCGACCGAATGTCTGATCGATTGCAATTCCTACTACAAGCCGTCCCGCACTTTTAGATGTGCGCACCGGTTCCCAGGTAAAAAGGAGCAGAGTTTCACTAATACCATGTGTTGGACCTCCTACGGAACCCCACTGGACATTGGCAGATATATAACCACCAAAAGAGATTCCATTTTTAATCCATAATTGGTTCTTAAAATTAAAGTAATCCTCATTTATTAATCCTGCTCCAAAAAGAGTATTATCATAGGGCCGTGGATCAAAAGGCCCGCGATCGCGAAGCCATTTTGCTTTGGGCCTTGTATTCTTATCATCCAGCTGTGCGTAACACTTGTTTCCAGCACAAACAGTAATTAATACGAAGACAGTAAAAAATATGCTGACAAATTTTTTCACCTTCATATTCAACATAAGTTTACATTGCGAAATAATTCATTATGTTTATAATTAATATATCTTAATGGGGGATTCAATAATTAACAGATGCAAGATTCTTACCAAAATGAGATTTCTAAATCCCATCAATTATAACTTATTGTATTACAATATTTTAGAGGGTCATAGGTTTGATAGATGAAGAATTAAATAAATATTTATACAAACGGGATGGTGTGATTTCACGAAATATCGTAATTGGGGGAGCTAATAAATAGGGGAAGGAATAGTCCTAATTGAATGATTTTTTGATGTCTAACTTTTCCATTCGGGAGCGTAGTGTGTTTGGGTGCAGATTTAGAATATTTGCCGCACCATCATCACCGCTAATTTTCCAATCGCAGGCTTCTAGCACTTTTAGTATGTGTTCTCTTTCAACATCTTCGAGCGTACTAATCTTGCCTTCTTTCTCTTCGTTAATTCTAACAGGTGCTTTAAATTCATCAATAAGCTGGAGTTTATTTCCCTTAGTGGTTATAACAGCTCTTTCAATTACGTTCATAAGTTCCCTTACATTTCCGGGCCAATCATAATTCTGCAGTTTTACAATTGTACTTTGGGCAACCTGACCAATTTGTTTACGATGTTTCTTAGAAAATTTTTCCACAAATGCATTTACCAGCAAAGGAATATCAGACTTTCTCTGCTTCAATGTGGGAATTGAAATAGGAAAAACATTTATCCTGTAAAAAAGATCCTCTCTGAAGTTTCCTGAATAGACTTCATCTTTTAAAACTTTATTCGTTGCAGTAATTAATCGAACATTTACTTTAGTAGTTTTTTCACCGCCAAGTCTTTCGAACTCTCCGTTTTCTAAAACACGCAAAAGTTTTGGTTGAATTTCTAGGGGAAGATCACCAATTTCATCGAGGAAAAGAGTTCCGTTATGTGCAAGTTCAAATCTTCCCTTTCTTGTTTTATCTGCTCCTGTAAATGCACCCCTTTCGTATCCAAACAATTCGCTTTCCAATAAATTCTGTGGAATAGTACTACAATTAACAATTATAAAGGGATTATCTTTTCTAAAACTTTTTTGATGTATTGCACTAGCAAATCTCTCTTTTCCGACACCGGTATCTCCATTGAGCAGCACAGTTGTATCGCTTTCTGCAACCTCTTCAACTCGGTTTAACACGTAATTCAGCGCAGGACTTTCACCAATTATTTCTTCAAAATGGTCGCTTACAATTTCCTTATTCAAATAAACAACTTCATCTTCTAAACGATTTTTTAGTTCCTCTACTTCTTCATAAGCTTTCTTTAAGTCTTCATTGGCCTTTATTTTGTCTGTAAGATCATTGCCAATTGCAATTACACCTTCATAATTACCATCTCTGTCTTTCAGAACAACATTGGACCAAAAAATATCTCTTTCTTCTCCGTTCTTTGTAACTATTGAAACCTGCGTATTAGGTAACTTATTATCTTTTCGAAAATTCTCATCAAGATTCTGAATAGTAGATTTTGCTTTTGGTGAGACTAAAAAGTCAAAATGCTTATTAATAATTTCTTCACGGCTGAAGCCGGTGGTCTTTAAATAATATGGATTAGCATAGTAGATCATTCCATCTTTATTCACAGCGCAGACTAAGAATTGCACATTTTCAAGTAATAATTTCCATCTTTGTTCATTTGCAATAACTTCGTTAGAAAGATTAGATGCCTCATAAACACTGTAGCTGATTTCTAAACTCATTGCAAGTATAATAGCGAGAAATGAAAATGAAATTATATACGGTGAATGAATTATTCCAGCATCGACAAGCGGTGTATGGATTCCGGCCAAAAGAATGAAAAATAATGAGCTTCCGCCAATCCAACCCGCTCGTCTTTTCTCACCTTTTTTCCATAACCGAATTGATGCCTCAATTATAAAAATAACAATCAACACTGAAGGTATGTCTGAAATAAATCTCAATGGATGATCTATTCCGATTGCAATTGTGTAAAGCTCACCCCAGGGCAGAGTCAACTGTTTAAGTTTTATTATTTCAGAATACACAATACCGTACGGCGCAATGAAATTTATAACAATAGAGATGCACCAAAAGAATGTAATTAGCAACACCAGCCATTTTTTACCTGTTCCGAAGTAGAAATACATAAACCAAACTAATGCAACCAACATTACAAATACCCCGAGGGTTTGAAACTTTAGAGCGGATAAATAAACAGGAATATCTTGTGCATGGAGTGCCACTAATTCAGTATATGCAACCGCAGAGGCACCAAGGGCAGCAAGACTAAATAATAAATTTGCTTTGGAGCGTTTTAAACGAAACCAGATGAATAGGTTAATAACACCTAACGTTAAACATGATGCTGCGGCTGTAGACCAGAGAATTGTAAAAATACTCAATTAATTTCCAAAAGTAATGACACTTATATTGAAAGTTATAGAATTTTATCAAGGAATAAAATAAAAAAACTGCTTATGTTATTAAGCAGGTATCGATTAACAAATAGATTTAAATCCAGGAGCCTAGGTGCTTTTTGTCGATTGATTTTAATTGTTGTAAACATTCCAAATGCTCGCTGGGATTAGTAATTTTCAGTACAATTCTTATTAGTTACCATTTAGCATTCTTTTTTGATTATTTATTCTTTTCAATTTAAATTTAAAATAAATCTTATACTACTTTTATAAAATTGAAACAAAATGATCAAACAAGAAAAATTTTATTTTCGCGTTTTATTCATTGCATCTCTTCTAGTGATTTCAATTCTTTGTGGGTGCAATAGGAATGAAGAAGATGAAATAAAAGTAAAACTTAAAGACAAAGAAACAAATGCTCTTAAATCAAATCTCA
>JGI2160J19893_10000820_pt1 | contig 10141 bp, 9 predicted proteins | sample DeeMarSeWOR28_12_FD_19893 | JGI IMG/M metagenome (IMG submission 19893)
CATGTCGGCGATGTGCATCGATCCACCCTTGCCCTTGCAATAGCCTGTTTTTTTACCGAATAGCTCCGCCATCATGGATTTGAGTTCGGCGCCTTTGGCAATAACATGGCCGTGGCCGCGATGGGTGCTGGTGATATAATCATCTTCACGCAAGGCGGCACAAATCCCCGCGGCAACTGCCTCTTCTCCAATGTAAAGATGCGCCAGGCCCGGCACCTCACCCCTGGCGTACAGATCAACGATGCGATCTTCGAACAATCGGATCGTCAACATCATCCGGTACAATTCAAAAAGTGTTTCCTTTTGGACCTTCATCAGCGCCCTCCTAATCTGTAAAAATGAAAAACCGAGTCCGCTGGCATGCGGCTGGATTGTTAAGAACAACTCTTTTGTCTGCAATGAAAATGCCATGTGTTGCCCGGATTTTATATCAAACGGGTATGTTTATTTATCTTGTCGAAATAAATGGATATCCTATTTTTTGGATCGAAGCTGAATCCCGGAGGCGGCTGCAGAATTGAGCTGCTGGGCATGTCCTATATTAAGACAATTGTTTCATTTTAGGACAATTGACAAAAGCGCCCGGCCCTGTTAATAGTTGTATGGTCGCGTTCATCGGAAAAAAGGATCGCATGAATGACAATGACAACTCCGAAACCACCCTGGCTTAGAAAAAAGATCCCGGCTGCAGGCCATAATTCTGAAATACTGGCGACCATCAAAGACGGGGCCCTGCATACGGTCTGCGCCGAAGCCAAATGCCCCAACCAGATGGAGTGCTTCAGCAAGGGCACCGCGACCTTTTTGCTGCTGGGTCCCAATTGCACCCGCAGCTGTCGTTTCTGCGCCGTGGGCAAACACCCCGTGCAAACTCCGGATCCAGATGAGCCTCTTCGCATTGCCCGGGCGGTGGCCCGAATGGGTGTTGATTTTTGCGTTTTGACGATGGTCACCCGCGACGATCTGCCCGATGGCGGTGCCGAGCACGTAGCCCGGACCATCGATACCATTCGCCGGCAATGCCCGGGGGTCGGCGTGGAGGTCTTGATTTCGGATCTGGCCGGCAGCCGCGCTGCACTCAAGACGGTACTTAAAGCCAGACCGGAGGTCCTCAATCACAACATTGAAACCGTGCCAAGATTGTATCCGGCCGTAAGACCCCAGGCCGATTACCGCCGCTCTATAAACTTATTGGCGACCAGCAAAACACTTGCCCCGGAAATTCTTACCAAATCCGGCATCATGCTGGGCCTGGGTGAAACCCGGGATGAAGTGCTGCAGGTTATGGATGAATTAATCGGTGCCGCCTGCGGGCTGCTGACCCTGGGCCAATATCTGGCCCCCTCCGAGCGCCATTGCCCGGTTGTCCGGTATGTCACACCCCAGGAGTTCGCCGACTATCAATCCGAGGCCGAAAAACGCGGATTTTTAGGTGTCGCCAGCTCCCCTTTTGTCAGAAGCTCTTATCGCGCCGGCGGGCTTTATCGACAGGCCACCCGTTCATTGTCCCCTTAAACCCCAATCATCTCCTCATGCAAGACCGCACGGCTGTCCTCCTTTTATGAATCGGAGCATCAATGATCCGCCCTGCGCGGTGTTCAAGGCTTTGCCTGCTGGATTTCCGCGACCCTTTCGGCAAAGGCGGCTCCATCTGTCCTAAAATGATACAATTTCCTTTACAAATGTTCATTTTAGCGCTATATGCAATCGAAAGCGAAAATTTATCGCCATAAGGAGCGTTAATATATGGATACCAGGTTAGATAAGCCGCAATTGCCTAAATCCGTTGACGATCCCGTCAAAGCGCCGTGGGAGCGCGTTGTTTTAAAAGGGAAAATACCCGGACAACCGATCAGAGCGGAGGTGTTGAAATCTTGGCAGCAATGCCGGGAACTGGGATTGGATCCGTTTAGCCTCAATTCCCCGCCAATTCTCACGGGTAAGGAGCTTAGCAATTTAATCCGACGCAACCTGCAGCTCATCGAAATTTCCAGGCCGGCGATGCGCATGATTGAAATATCCGTACGGAGCACCGGTTTTATTGTCACCCTTTCGGATCCGGCCGGCTATGTGCTGGAGGTATCGGGGGATGATGAAATCAGAAAAATGGCAGAAAAAAATTATTACGTGCCCGGATGTTTGCGCTCTATTGAGCATGCCGGCACCAATGCCATCGGCCTGTGTCTCAAGGAAATGAAACCGATCCAATTAACCGGCGCGGAGCATTACAAGGTTCACCATCATCCATGGACATGTTCATCGGCACCGATCTTTGATGATTCAAATAAGCTGGTTGGCGCCATTACGCTGTCAGGGCGATCCATCGGCCGGCACCAACACACGCTGGCTTTGGTAACCGCGGCCGCCGAAACGATTGAGACCCGATTGCGGGAACTGCGCCTGATTGAGGAAAAGCAGCGGCTCAATTCCATTTTAACCGCCATGTATAATACGGTCCCCGAAGGCGTCATCGCCATTGACACTGACACAAACATCACCCACATCAATAAAATGGCTTGCGAAATGCTTGCGCTGGACTCCCCGTCCCTCATTGGAAAGCCGTTGCATCTGGTTATTCAACCTGACAAATCGTTTACTAAAGCCCTGGCCGCCAAAAACTACTTTGACGGCAGCGAAATCAGCTTCGACACACCCAAGGGGCGGCGAAACTATATTTGCAGTATCGATCCCATCCGCAATTCCGCTGACATGGAACTGGGCACGGTCATCAAGATGACCAAAAAGCAGCAAATGATTAAAATCGCCCGCCAGATTGGGGGCAATTACGCCAAGCATGAATTTGACGATATCAAAGGCGAAAGCGCCGGGATCAAACGCCAAATCCAAATGGCTGAAATCGCCGCCAATACCAATTCTAGAATCCTGATTATCGGCGAAAGCGGTACCGGAAAAGAATTGTTTGCCCATGCCATTCACAGTCACAGCAGCCGAAAAAATGAGCCGTTTGTGGCTGTCTCCTGTGCCGCCATCCCCAGAGATTTAATTGAATCCGAGCTGTTCGGCTACCGGGGTGGTGCTTTCACGGGCGCGCGCCGCGAGGGCATGATGGGCAAATTCGAGTTTGCCGATACCGGCACCCTGTTTTTAGATGAAATCAATAGCCTGCCATTGGGCGCCCAGGTTAAACTGTTACGCGTGTTGCAGCAAAATGAAATCATGCGCCTGGGGGACAACCAGACCATCCCGATTGACGTGCGCGTGATTGCGGCAAGTTCGGTGGACTTGCTGGAGGAGGTCGAACGAGACAACTTCCGCGAAGACCTCTACTACCGTCTGAATGTCGTGGAAATATTTATTCCCCCCTTGCGGGAGCGAATCGAAGATCTGGATTTGCTGGTCAGCCATATCATGGTGCGTCAGTGCGAAAAGTTCGGCTTCAATCGGCCGCCCATATCCCAGCCGGCATTTGAACTCATGCGAACCTACGATTGGCCGGGTAACATTCGTGAGCTGGAAAATTCGATCGCCCGGGCGCTGATGCTCTCTCAGGGCAATGAGATTTTACCAGAGCACTTACCCATGCGGCCCCGTAAAAAGCCGGTGCAAAACAGGCGCCGCAGCGTCTCTATTAAAGACGGATACAGACAAATGATCGAAGCCGCTCTGTCTGAATGCAACGGCAATATTTCCCAGGCAGCGACGCGGCTGAAAATCGCTCGCAGCACCCTCTATCGTAAGATGCAGGAATTCGGTATTTCCTGATTAACCTGTTGACAGCGAAATTCACATCTGTTATCCAGAACCATATATATAAATTAGGTTCTCATATGTGAACACGACAGAGAAATGATGGTCAAATCAGCCGATCGAACGATTCTCATTCTTGAAAAGATCGCGGGCAGAAAAGAGGGGCTCACCCACGGTGAGCTTTCCGCCATTCTCCAGATCCCCAAGAGCAGCCTCACCTCCCTTTTGGCCAACCTCCAGAAACGCAACTATCTTTCCTTCGACCGGGACAACAAGCATTACGCCTTGGGGCCCCAGGTTTTAATTCTGGCCAGCAATTATCTGGCAGGGCTTGACCTGGTTGAGACCGGCCAACCGATCATCAACGACCTGATGGCCGTCACCGAAGAATCGGCCGGACTGACGATCAAAAAGGGTGACGAAATTTTAACCGTTTACAATAAAAACTGCCCGCAGCCTATTATGCACAGCTTGAAAATCGGGGACCGGGCGCCAATTTATGCCACCGCGGCCGGCCGCGCTATTCTGGCGCACCTCCCCACCCAGGAGATCCATCAATATCTGGCATCTGTCGAGCTGAAAGCCATCACCCCGGCGACCCTGACGGATCCGAAAGAGATCCTGGGCGAGTTAAAAACCATCCGCAGCAGCGGGATCGCTTATTGCCGCGAAGAGTTTCATGAAGCCTCAACTGCCATGGCAGCGGCGGTATTCGACATGCATGGAAAAGTAGCAGCATCCATCCACGTTGTGGCGCCCAGTATTCGCTTCAACGCCCGCAAGGAAAACCTTATCGCCGATGCGCTGCGCCGCGCAGCCGCAGAGCTTTCATATCGGCTGGGATCCAGCAACCGGATGATGCCATCGTATTTGACGACCCAACAACCCATTGAAAGGAGAAACGCGAGATGATTATCGACATATTCTGCCATCACATTTCCCGGCGCAGCGAGAAAATACTGGAAAAAGCCAAATACTACGGCAAAGGCAAGCAATTTCCTTACCCGCCGCAAAATGCCGATCCTGAAGTGCGCCTGGAACTGATGGACAAGTATGGTGTTGACATCCAGGCCTTAAGCCAGACCACACCGGTTCTTCTGGGACAGACTGCGGAAGATAGCGCTGAATTGTGCCGTCTTTCAAATGAGGATAATTATGCCATGTGCAAGGCCTATCCAGATCGATTTGTGAATATCGGCATCCTGTCTCTGCTGGATGTAAAAGAAGCGATGAAGGAGCTTGACCGTTGCATCAACGAACTGGACTGCCGCGGCATCACCCTCGCCACCAATTACAACGGCAAAGGTCTGGACGCGCCTGAATTTTTTCCGATTTATGAAAAGATCGTTGAACACGATCTCCCGATATTGTTACACGGAACCCACTGGGAATCGTATCCACTGGTCTCCATGGAAAACGGCTGGCGCATGATGCATGTTTGGGGATGGGACTTCGACAACACCCAGGCGGTCTGGCGTATGATTTTCGGAGGCGTCCTGGACCGCTTTCCCTCGATGAAGCTCATCACCCACCACCTGGGCAATTTTATTCCCTATTGGAGGCGCCGCATCGAAGTCAATTTTAACGGATTCTTGAGTGACAAACTACCCAAACATATTTCAGAATACTGGGGCAACATCTACGGCGATACGGCCATGGACGGTGAGATGGCAGCCTTTCCCTGCGGCTACGCCTTTTTTGGATCGGAGCGCATGCTGTATGGCTCGGACTATCCTTTCGGAGCAGAGGCCGGAGAAGACTTTATCCGAGAAAATTTAAAATGCGTCAAAGCCATGGCGATCCCACCAGAAGAAAAGAAAAAAATTCTGGGGGGGAACGCGAAGAGGATGCTGAAGATCGGCTGATGGAACTTCGTTGGCAAGGACCCAAACGGATGCAAAAAGGGGCTTCCATAGTCCAAACGCATAAAAAATTATGAGGTTCAACCCATGAAAAAAATTGATTTCGAAGTCCACTTTGCCACCCAGGAATGGGTCGATGCCCTCTATGCGAACAAAACCTACCCTCGCATGGAAGAAAATAAAGAAAAAAAAACCCGGCGGCTCTATTTTACGGAAACCGCCGGTGAACCGTTCAGTGACGTTCTGCTGGGCCGGCTTCTGGATACCGGCGCCGACCGGATCAAAGAGATGGAGGACGCCGGTATCGACATGCAGGTTCTAAGTTTGACAGCTCCTGGGATCGAGCAATTCGATCCGAAGATCGGAGCCAGGCTGGCGAAACAGTCCAATGATGCCCTGGCTGAGGTCATCCTTCAGCATCCGGACCGTTTCACGGGTTTCGCGGCCCTGCCTGCAAAGGATCCGGACGCGGCGGTAAATGAATTGGAGCGCGCCGTAAAAGATCTGGGTCTTATCGGCTGGAAGACGCATTCAAACTATGGTGATGCCTACCTGGATGACAAACGTTTCTGGCCGATTCTGGCCAAAGCCGAGCAACTCGACGTCCCCATTTACCTTCATCCCACAGCGCCCATGATTCCCCAGTTGCAAACCTACGGCTTTGCCCTGGCCGGGGCCCCGTTCGGATTCGGCATTGAAACATCGATGGTCATGATGCGCCTGATTCTCAGCGGTGTTTTTGACGCCTTTCCGAAATTAAAAATCATCCTTGGGCACCTGGGTGAGGGATTACCGTTTATTCTGCAGCGCATCGACTTTCCCTATGTCAGGCCTCATTTCAAAAACGACCCGGGGGCCAGACCGGAATTGGGCAAAAAGCCCAGCGAGTATATTTTGAACAACATGTTTGTCACCACCAGCGGGAACTATCTGCCGGCGGCGTTCATGTGCACCAAAGAAGCCCTGGGGGCCGACCGGATTCTGCTTGCAACCGATTATCCCTATGAAGATGCCACGGAATGCATGGATTTTTTGGAAGGTTTGCCTTTATCGCAAGCCGAAAAAGAAAAAGTGTATTATCAGAATGCCGAAATTTTTGGAGTGAAAGCATAACATGGCAACGACCCGAGTCCACCATATTCTGGCTGGCCTTAAAAAGATCAACCGGCTGGCCGCCACCCTGTCGGGCTGTATCCTTCTGTTTATTACGCTGGCAATCTTTATCGATGTTTTTCTTCGATATTTCTTTAACAGCCCCAGCATCTGGATAACGGAGGTCTCTACCTATCTTTTTCTATATATCATCTTCCTGGGCACGGCCTATGCCCTGCAGCTGGACATGCATATCAAAGTCACATTTATTGTCGGTTTTTTAGGTGCCCGATTAACAAAAATCATCGATTTGCTGACCGCTATCTTTGCCATGATCTTTTGTCTGGTGCTTCTGTGGCAGACGACGGTGATGACATGGACCGCTTTTAAAGAAGACTGGACGTCACCGACCATGCTGAGCGCACCGTATGCGGTTATCTATATCATCATGGTCATCGGAACCCTTTTGCTGTTTTTGACTTTCTTTTTCCAGACCCTTGTTAAATTATTGGAACCCCTCCCCGAATCGTCGGAGTAACGGCAGGCTGCTTATGAGTGTCGGAATTATCGCAATTGTTTTAATCGTTGTTCTGATTATCCTGTTGGGTTTAGGGACCCCGATCGCTTTCTGCTTGGGATTTCTGGGCACGGTTGGCATTGTCGGCTTTCTTGACATGGCTGTTCTCTATCAAATTGCTGAAATTGCGGCTGATTCGGGAACGAGCCTTTTTCTGATCACCCTGCCGCTGTTTATCTTGATGGCGGAGGTCGTGCAATTTTCGGGTCTGGGAGATGACATCTACACGGCTGCACATAATTGGCTGAGCTGGCTTCCCGGCGGGCTGGCCATCAGCAGCATCGCCACCTGCACCGGGTTTGCAGCCATCAGCGGGTCAAGTCCGGCAACCGCCGCAACGGTCGGGTTGGTTTCCATACCCGAAATGCTGAAGCGGGGCTACAATCGGAAACTGGCGGTCGGTTCGATTGCTGTCGGCGGCACGCTGGGGATTCTGATACCGCCCAGCATCACCATGATTATTTACGGCATTATCACCGAGGTCTCCATCGGCAAATTATTTATCGCCGGTATCATTCCCGGTATCATGCTGGCATTGATCTTGTGTGTCAGCGTTGCCGTTGCCGTAAAAATAAAACCCGAATTGGCCCCTGTTGTGAAAGGGGTTAGCTGGCGCGAACGGTTTGCCTCACTTAAAAGGGTTTGGGCCTTTCTCATCCTGGCCATCAGTATTCTCGGAACCATATATGCCGGAATTGCAACGCCAACGGAATCGGCCGCTATCGGCGCAACCCTGGCGATGGTCATTGCCTGTTTTTATCGCCGGCTGTCGTTTAAGGCGCTTCATGGGGCCCTGTTGAAAACAGTGGCATTAACCACCATGATTATGTTTCTGGTCATCGGCGGCAACGTGCTGGCGTTTCTGCTCTCCACGTTGACAATTCCGCAGTATATTACCGAAGCGATAACCGCCCTGAATGTATCCAAATGGTCGATCATGATTATGGTCAATATCATTTTGTTGATCATGGGCTGTCTGCTGGACCCTATGGCGATCATGGTTATTTCACTGCCGATTCTATTTCCGATTGTCACCAACTCGGCTTTGATCCGGTCTGGTTCGGAATTGTTATCACGATTAATGTTGAAATGGGAATGATTACCCCGCCGGTCGGTCTCAATCTGTTTATCCTGAAAGGCACCATACCTGATGTTTCCATGAAGGATATTGTCGGTGGATCGCTGCCGTTTTTATTACTGTTGATGCTGGGTTTAGCGCTGATTATGATATTTCCGCAGCTGGCCATCTGGTTGCCGGGTAGAATGGGTTTTTAAAAAGCCATCTAAAAAATGCATCTAACACTCAATAACTGCGTTAAAAGCCTCCTTAAAATGCTCACATACTATATGTATGCTGCGCTTTTGCGCCGGCTTTTGCCTTGTTCTTGAATGCAATCTGCTATTTTTGAGTTGGCTTAATGTATTCGATCAAAGGAGAGACCGTTGAAAAAAATTGATTTTGAAGCTCACTTCTATACACAGGATTACGTTAACGCCCTGTATAAAAATGATGGCTATCCGAATTTCAGGGATCTGCCGGACACGGGTAAACGGCGACTGTGGTATTTTGCGGATGTCGGACAGCCCTTTGCGGACGGTCTGTTGAACGCCTTGCTGGATGCAGGCGACCAGCGTGTCGCGCGAATGGATGCTTACGGCATCGATATCCAGGTGCTCAGCCTGTCGGCTCCGGGAATCGAACAGCTGGACGCCCGGGTCGGTACCGAGCTCAGCCGCAAGGCCAATAACACCCTGGCAGAGATGATCAACAAAAACCCTGATCGGTTTATGGGTTATGCCGCGCTGGCACCCAAAGACCCGCAGGCAGCCGCCGGTGAACTTGAGCGAGCTGTGAAGGAATTGGGCTTCACCGGCTGGAATACCCATTCAAATTTCGGAGATGCGTACCTTGACGAAAAACAATATTGGCCGATACTGGAAACCGCCGCGCAACTCAGGGTTCCGGTTTATCTGCACCCGACCGTACCCGCCATCCCCAGCACGCGAAACTATGGCTTTGCACTGGCAGGCGCACCGTTTGGATTCGGTTTTGAAACCGCGCTGTGCATGATGCGTCTCATTTACAGCGGTGTATTTGACCAATACCCCGATCTGAAAATTATCCTGGGACACCTCGGCGAAGCGCTGCCGTTTCTTTACAAGCGCATCGATTGGGCGTGGGTGCGCCCTTTTGATCCGGAGGCCAGACCGCAACTGGCCAAAAAACCCAGTGAATATTTGACTGACCATGTGTATGTCACCACCAGCGGCAACTATTATGAGCCGGCTTTCAGGTGCACAAAAGAGGCCATGGGGATCGACAAAATTCTTCTGGGAACCGATTATCCCTATGAGGAAGCTACTGAATGCCTGCAATTTATCGAAAATTTGCCAATTCCCCAGAATGAAAAAGAAAAAATCTATTTTGCCAATGCGGTTCAACTGGGGATTAATTAATCTTAACTGTTTTTTATGTACAGCCGAGGAAAGCAAACCCGGCCTAATTTTAAACGCTCAATTTAGGCAAACCAACATCAAATAAAAGGAGGTAAGATTATGAAAGGTTTAGCGTGGAAAATGGCGACCATCGTAGTTATTGCTTTGCTGGCTGCGGCTAGCGTTTCGAACAGCCCGGCTTTGGCTTATGACGAAAATAACCCTTTGGTTCTCAAGGCCGCCATTGACAATCCGCCGATGGATATGAAGGCCGTAACCATTAAGCGCATGGGCGATATGATCGAAGAGCGTACCAGCGGACGGGTGAAGTTTCAGTATTTTTATGGTGCGTCGCTGATCAAAAAACCTCAGTTCGTCGATGCGGTTGCCAGAGGGATTGCGGACATTTCAACCGGGCCGACATCTTTTGTTACCGGCAAAATTCCCGAGCTGAGTATCTTCGAGG
>JGI2160J19893_10000821_pt1 | contig 10118 bp, 11 predicted proteins | sample DeeMarSeWOR28_12_FD_19893 | JGI IMG/M metagenome (IMG submission 19893)
CCCCCCTCGGACCTTACCTTAATTTTATCTTCCTGCTATGAATCTGGAATAGCAGCACCTCCCTATGAAGTTATTATTGTCAGTGCACATCTTAACAGGGATATATTGATATAGAGCATCCACTCTCCTGATCAATTGGCAGTATCTGGTGGGTCAAATTTTAAACTAGAAAGTATAAAATTTTTTATACTTTGCATGAAAACCCTACATAAATGATTATCGAGTAATGAAAATACAGAAAAATATTAAAACTACATGATGTTAATCAGGGAGTGGATTCCTTTCTGTAACATTGCCAGTCAATTTAAGAAAGAGCCCTAGTGCGATTAACAAAAATGAACAGGAAGTTAATATTGCCACTGGATAATAAAGGTTACCGGCTAAATCAAGTTGGCTGTACTTTATTATCATTATCAATGATTCAAGAACTAAGGCAATGCATACTGTTCCTACAAACCTAGTAATAGTTCTCCGCATATTCTGAAATATACTTTCTCCTTCCTCTTCAACAGTATATTCCTTTCCTACACCTACTCCCAGTTCGTACATAGCAAGAGAGATTACTAAGGTATTAATTGACTTAATTATTAAAGTTATAAAGTCATGTTCTTTGCTCAGCAAACCATTCGTGAAAATATAAAAAGAAAGGATGATAAGCAATAAAGAGATTATATGAAAAATGACTGAAAATACTAATGCAATTGAAGTTTTATAAGTTTTAGACATCTTAGTTCCTATATAATTGGTTGAGTAGTAGAACAAAAATTAATTTTCAGTTTTTGTTGCATTTCATATGCCATTTAGGAACAAATAAGTTTTTTTTGACTGCTATGGGTTATATAAAATAAGGCAGGGAAAAATTGACCCTGCCTTATTTTTGAGAGTTATGATAACTGCTAATATGTCTGACAGTGTCAAGCAAAAAAGACTAAGCCATTGCCCCCTGTTTTATTGGGGGTTTTCATTTCATATGCAGGGCATTAGCAGAGGCGGGATTCTGTAACGACGGTTGAGCACGCTGATATTAGCGGTTTGGTTACCGCCTGACATAGCTTTGTCGTGGAGCTGCCTCTGTCTATGAGCTGGAGTTTGGCAATACGCCTATCCAATAGCAGGAACGAGGGTTCTCCTGACCTGGATCCCATCCCTGCCAAAGCTGCTTCCACATCAGTCTTTTCAAAGACCTCCGAGAAGTGCTCAACCTTTCCGGCGCCGGATGAGGCAATGACTGGGATGGAAACGTTTTCGCTAATGTGTATCACAAGTTCAATGTCAAAGCCACTGTTGGTTCCCTTCTTATCAATGCAGTTGAGTAATATCTCGCCGGCACCAAGTTTTCACATACCTGGGCTAATTGTAATACATCGATAGCATAAATTTATATCCAGTTACAATATTGTGTAATGCTCAGTTTCATATGGATTTGTCAGTAAAAAGCATCAATTAATTTTTTTGTATAGTACTAAGGTACAATTGAAATCAGTTAGTTATCTTATTAAGTTAAACCAGAAAATTGTTAGGAGTTTCAAGATGACCTAAAAAATATGAGAATTTTATTTTTAACATAGGAGAAACCTATGAGATCCTTCAAACAGTTAATTATCCCGTTATATATAATAATTATTTTCCCTCCAATTTCTTCCCTAGCCGGTAATTTCAGTGAATTAATTAGCAAGGCTAAACAAGGTCAAGTTGAGGCACAATTCACCTTGGCTGAAGCCTGTTATTTTGGGAAGGGAACCGAAAAGAATCTGCAGCAGGCTTTTTTCTGGTACGAAAGCGCTGCTCAGCAAGGACATCCTAAAGCACAAAGGGCTCTTGGAGCTATGTACGAGTTGGGTAAAGGTACTGCTAAGGAACCGAGAAAGGCGGCATACTGGTACCAAAAGTCGGCCGAACAGGGGCTGGCTCGAGCCCAGACCAACCTTGGCATCCTCTATGAAACTGGTGTTGGTGTTGTAAAAAATTATGATAATGCCCGGCTCTGGTATGAAAAAGCAGCGGCTCAGGATTATGCCAGGGGCCAAACTTATCTCGGCCGCATGTATGAGCTCGGAATTGGCCTTGAAGTTGACTATACTAAGGCTTTTTATTGGTACCAGAAAGCTGCTGAGCAAGGTTATGCCAGGGCCCAGACCAACTTAGGGGCCTTGTATGAAGGCGGGCTTGGTGTTGAACAGAATTATGTAAAAGCTATGGCCTGGTATAAGAAGGCTGCAGGACAGCGTTATGCCAGGGCTCAGTTTTATCTCGGGCGCATGTTTGAGCAGGGTCTGGGAGTAGAAAAGGATATTGCGCAGGCTTCAAATTGGTACTTCCAGGCGGTAGCACTCGGTTATGTTAAAGCCGGGAAACAGCTTGATAAAGTCAAAGATGGATATGCCAAAACCCATGAAAAAATAATACCCAGAAAACAGGAAAGTGCTGAACAAGTCCAGGATAACAAAGTAACTTTAACAACTGATACGCAAAAGAAAGAAGAAGCACCACTAGTAACTTTTAAAACAAAAGATAAATATCTTACCGCTGCAGAAACGGGAGACTCCGACAGCCGGTACTATCTTGGCCTGTTGTATGTCAACGGTGAAGAGGGACATAAAATCGATGCAGACGAAGCTGCTTACTGGTTTAGCCGGGCAGCTGAAAACGGCAATACATCTGCCCAGAACAAATTGGGTCTACTGTACCTTAATGGTGAAGGAGTTGAAAAGAGTCAAACAAAAGGACTCAGCTTACTGCAGAAAGCTGCTTATAGCGGAAATGTTGATGCCCAGAACAACTTGGGTATATATTACCTTGAAAAGGATTATTTTCGTGCTTCTTATTGGTTTTTGCAAGCAGCAAAACAAGGTTTAGCAGAGGCTCAATACAAACTTGCTGTTATGTATTTAGGCGGAGTTGGGATCAAACAAAATAAGGAGCGTGCCGAATATTGGATGCAAAAGGCTGCTAGCCAAGGCTATCTGATAGCTATCAAGGCTCTGGTCACGATTACTGAAAAGCAACCGGAAATAACTTCAAACAATTAATTTCAAAATAATTTCAATTTTAAGTACACTGATACTATCAGTATCTATTGCGTCTCAATGCCTCTCTCCCTCATATGCTGCTTCACAGCTTGAGTGGGCACCTCTTCCCTGTGGAATATACCCGCGGCCAGGGCTGCCTCCACATCAGTCATTTCAAAGACCTCTGAGAAGTGTTCAACATTATAAATAAGTGTCCCCTAGATTAAAGAATCTTTGCCAAAAGCAGCAAAATAGAACTTGGAAGAAAATATTGCTTGACTTGTTTCTCATCATTCTTCTATATGCAATTTTTATGGCCCTTCTTGAACCATTGGGGGTCTGATCCTGACATGGTGTCAGGGGAAAATATACCCTTGGTATTATACTTACAGGAGAAATAGCGATGAAAAGGAATTATGAAAAACGAATGACATTGGTGACCTTGGCGGCTTTTCTGATTTGCTTGATCTTTGCTGGCATCGCTGTAGCAGAAGATGCCATTGGAGTGCAGGTAAAGAAAAAACTTGGTGTCGGCAATTACCTGGCAGACGGCAAGGGAATGACGCTCTATACTTTCAGCAAGGATAAATCTGGCAAAAGCGCATGCACCGGGGAATGCCTAACGCAATGGCCGGTCTTTTATGTCAGGCCTGAGTTGGTGGTTGAAGGATGTGAACAAAGTGATTTCGGCTCGTTTGTCAGAGAAGACGGTGCTGAGCAGACGACATACAAGGGCAAACCCCTTTACTATAATGCCAATGATAAAAATGCGGGAGAGACTAACGGACACGAGGCGGCAAAGGGCTGGACGGCAGCAAAAAAATAAAATTTATTTTGGCGGCAGATTCATTAAAAGTCGAGAACGTTTCCCAGAAGCTCAACATATCCTCCATACATCTACACAAACAAAGGCCCCTCCCAANTCATCGGGAAGGGCCTTTGTTAATGTGCACTGATACTTCCACTTTTAGTTTCTAGCGCGTCTCTATACCTCTTTCCTTCATATGTTCCTTAACCGCCTCGATGGGTACCTCCTCCCTGTGGAAGATACCAGCAGCCAGGGCGGCCTCTGCCTTGGTCTCTTCAAAGACCTCCGAGAAGTGTTCCACCTTTCCGGCACCGGAAGAGGCAATCACCGGGATGGAAACGTTTTCGCTGATATGTTTCACCAGTTTAATGTCAAANCCNCTATTGGGGCCTTGTTTTAAAACAAGTTAAAATCTTCTACTACAAACTGATGTTCTTCTACGCCGAGTTTTTTAAATTGTCTTGTAAGAGATTTAATCATGGGACTTGGACCGCACATAAAAATATATTTATTTTGTAATTCCCCTTTTAGCCGTTCATTAATATATGCTGCGGTAATTCTTCCATGATTTTTGCTTATAAAGCATTCGTAATAATGCCCTCGCTTTTCGAATGCAGTGAAACCATGAAAGTGGCTCTTTATTACTTCATTCCTAATGTCCTCATCAAATGTGGCATCATTTTCAGTTCGGCAGACATAAAAGAAATAAACGAGAGGACTTTTCCAGGCTTTTATTAGTTCCGGGTGGAGAGACTGTAGTCTCTTCGGTATATCTCGACTATCACAACGTTCTTCTGAGTGCAGGGCAACATGCCACATGCCAAGGAATGGGGTTATGCCAACCCCTGCTCCAATAAAAACGCAATCTTTTTCAGCTGCGAGAAAATTGTCACTGAATCGGCCATATGGACCGTAAAGTATCACATCGTCTCCTGAATTCAGTTTATCAAGAGTGCGTGTGTGATCTCCTGATTTTTTAATGCCAAGTTTGATATGCCTTTCGAGATTATACCCACAGGCTATTGAGTATGGGTGAGGCTCTGAGCTAATACCTGTTTTCTTAACAACAAGATAGATAAACTGGCTCGGCTTAAAATCCATCTTTCCTAGTTTAGGATCCAAGGTGATTTTCAGTAATTCGCCGTGACTATATATATTTGAAACGGAATAAATAAATCGAGGCCCCCAAATTTTATAGAGAAAACGTATGTAAATGAATGAAACAAGGGCAATGAATAAAAAACCATAAACCCAAATTGCAAGAAGAGGATAGGCTGTTACATCTTTATTGACAATAATCACATGCACAAATATGAGAAAAATAACCAATCCAAACCATTCATGCATTTTTTTCCAAATATGATATGGGATTTTCACCCAAAGGGTTACAGCTATCAAGATAAACATTATCAAAAAGGCGACTACACCAATGTTTTGACCCAACAGGTAAATATCCCCATCTGGTTTCCGGAAAGCAATTTCTTTCAAGAAAGTAAGAATATCAGGAAAATTATGTGCTGTAAGAAATATAGGATGCAAAAGAATCAGGAAGAAACTTAACCGCCCAATGCGTTTATGTATCTGGTAAACCTTATCTAAGCCACCAAAGAAGTTTTCCAGGAAAATATTTCTTGTTGAAAACAGTATGCACCAGCACATAAGAATGGTTGCGCTTAATGATGCCGACTTGGCAATATACTTATTGGGATCATCGAACCAGTCCTTGAAATACCACTTGCTGCCAAGCCATATTATAATCGTGATAAATACAGTAATAGTAACTGGAAAAGTTTTGTGATGGATTTTTGAAGTAGTTAGCATATTTGAAAAATATCACTGCAATTTCAAAAAAGATATATACAGCCGATAATATGAAAATTTGTTTCAGGACACTTAATTTCCAGGATACTGTAGATTTCATATAAGTTATAAATCACAAAATATTATAAAACAGTCCAGAAAAACTTGGTCTTAGTATTTAACTTGAGCAAATAACTAATATTAACATAACCTTGTAAATTGATTTTCAAGATGTTCTAAAGCTGCATGCAAAACATGAGAATAATAAAAAGGCCCCTTCCAAGTCATCAGAAAGGGGCTTTTTTGTGTACACTGATACTGCCACTATTATTAGCGCGTCTCTATCCCTTTAACCCTCAAATGTGTCTTAACGGCCTCGATGGGAACTTCCTCCCCATGGAACAGTCAACATATCCACTGGAAATCTTCACTCATATTTTGCCTGATAAAACTCAAGATTGTGGCAAAATAGTATGAACTTAGCAGACTGATTAAGAAACGAACCTTTTTTAATTTTTTGTATTTGTTTTTTTTACAAACACAGGACGCAAGCAGAATATTCTATCAAGGCGGAATATCCGTTTCAATATAACGACTGTGGCACATATCGTGATGATAGTAATGTCATTTGATGTATTAAAAATTATGGAATGAACAACATCACCCCACCCTTGAAAACCAGTAGTCATTGACAATTCAAACGGCCAAAAAAGAGAAATTGGTGCAACTGTAAACATATAGTCTGCAAGGAGATGTGTGCTTATCAATAGAAATGAATATGAAAATCCGATCGAAGGTAATATTTTCCATTTACGAGCAGAAATTGCATACAATATTCCAAAGAAACAAGCGAAAAGTAAACTATGAGTAGGGCCTCTGTGAAATAATACACCATTTCCAGAATATAGAAGCCCCAGAAGAACATCTATGTCTGGCAAATTTGACAAAATGACAACAACAGTTAAAGCTTTCCACTGTCTGAACACAGATTCTTCGCCTGCCTTAGTAGTTAGATCATATGCAGTTAGGCCAAGTGCGGCATGTCCTAAAGGTAAAGACACTTTCTCTCCTCTTTTCTTTCATCTTTTCTCCCAAAAACTAATTTGGGGATAACTTCAAAGTAACATAACAAAATATGTCAAGTAAGGCTAACTTGTTTCTCCAAATGGCCGCATGGAACTGAATTGATAGATTCACCAGTTACTATTGCCAGTGGAAACTTTAACTGGTAATTTTTCCATACCTGATTCAACATTGTGGAAAGTTGTCTGCTCTGGAAAAGAACTTTTTTTAATAGTAATAGAGTAAAAATTTAAGCGGGGCAGATTATTTCCTTACCCTAGAAGGCGACATCCCTGTCCAGCGTTTATAGGCTCGTGAAAAAGAACTGTAATCTGAAAACCCCAAGATAAACGCAATCTCCATGAGGCTGAAACTGAAATCATGAATATAATCTTCCGCAAGTTCCCGGCGTGCCTCGTCTACCAATTTGCTAAAAGTCGTATTTTCGTCCTTTAGCCTGCGCTGTAGGCTCCGGGCAGTCATATTTAATCTGCTGGCTACCCTGTCAATAGATATATGACCCGCAGGCATTAAATCTAAAAATGCTGATTTAACCTGCTGAACGATGTTGAGGCTTTTCATTTTGTCGAGATAGCTGAGAATATACTGATCGTGAAGACTTGCAAGATGTTTGTTGCCAATGGGGAGAGGCATGTCCGCATCACTTGAAGATATTGTGAATCTATCATCGTCGGCGTTAAAGGTTACTGGGGCATTGAGGAATTGAACATAATCATCTGCGCAGGTGGGTTCGGAGTGAATAAGGTTAATGGCTACTGGCCTAAAGCAGCTACCAAAATTCATTTTGCATGCTTCAGATAAAATAATCATTGAAAAATCCATGAAGGCTGGTAGTTCCATGGTATCTGAATATACAATTGATAACCCTGTTCTATTTTCTTCTAAGTGGATTTTTGTACTCTCCGAAAGCATATGAAAATAACGATGAAGACGAGTAAATGCTTCACGTAAAGTAGTACTGGCCAGCCATGCAAAACCCAAAGCGTTAAAGTGCGAAGGGTGCCAGTATTGTCCCGCACGAAGTCCCAAACAAGGATCCTCGATAAGATTGGATAATTTCTCCCACAAATTATGGGTTTTTTTGTGGGAAATTCTCGTACCAGGTGTAATAATCATTTCATAAGTAATATCCATCTCGAGGAATATCGGTTCAGGATCAAACCCGTAGGCTTCCAATGTTTTCCATAGTATGTTTGTAGGTGATAATAGATATGTAGCAGACATTGACCAACCCCCCTCTGTAGTTTCGGTTTTTTAAAATTATATCAATTCTGGCACGCTTAAACAATAGATTGTCGCGCAAAGACAAGGTTTATATTCAAATTTTTTGTATAAAGAAATTGTAGTGTCAGATTAAGGAAGTAAAAGTAGAAAAGGATCTTTCCTATGGCTCAACGTATCAATCAACAATATCCTACATCTTTAGAAGAAGTTTTAAGAATAGAATATTTTATGGATAATGTCAGGAAAGAGGAGTCAGGATGTTGTCAGCAGGTGATGGTGACAAGTAATCGCTTTTTCGCTTGCGCCAAAAATCGGGAAATTAACAAGATGCAATTTTATATTAGCAATATGAAATAATAACAGGTTTTCTGAGGTTTTAAATGGAGGTGTTATAACGTAGCAATTTTTTATGTCTCCTTTCAGTCTTGGGTCTTTGTCTCAGCAGGAGCGTATGCTTCCCCAAATGCCCACATACTTTCCAATCAGGATCTCCAACCATTCCACTGGAAACTGCTGCTGACCAAAGCCCCATGACTGAAAGAGACCAGCGTTGAACTGGAATAAGTAATCGCTTTTTCGCTTGCACTAAAAATAAGGAAATTAACAAAATGCAACTCTTAAACTGTTGGGAAGTTAAAAAATGCGGCAGACAACGAGGTGGGGAAAAAGTAAATGAATTAGGGGAGTGTATAGCGTCAAAGAAAAAAGTGGGCCACAGTTGCTGGGCATTCGCTGGAACTATGTGCGGTGACGAAATCCAATGCACTTATGCTAAAAAAATCAAATTTTGTACACTCTGTGAAGTTTATGAAATCTATAACCGCTCAAGGGGCAATTGGGGAAAAGAGATAAAGAAGATATTTTCTGCGGAAGAAGAAAAATATTACAACAAAATGTTGAAATTCTCTAATGATAAAGCTCTATCAGAGATTAATATAAAATCGAAAAAAGAATACTCCAATACTCATCATCTTACATGAATGGATTAGACAGCAACATGCGATTGACCAGTCAGCGCCAGGTCATTTTAGAGGAGCTTTCGAAAGTTAAATCGCATCCTACCGCCAATGAAATGTACGACATGGTGCGGAAAAGACTGCCCAGAATAGGGCTTGGCACCGTATACCGGAACCTGGATCTCCTGGCTGAGCTGGGAATAATCAGAAAACTGGAAGTCGGCGGGGAGCAGAAACGTTTTGATAGTGTTATCTCACCGCATTATCATATCCGCTGTATCAAGTGTAACCGGGTAGATGATATTTTTATAAAAATCGACAGGGGACTAGAAAACAGCGCGGCATCCTGCTGCGACTATAAAATACTCGATCACCATGTTCAATTCTCCGGTATCTGCAGCAAATGTCTTCCCAAAACTTAATTCTCAACTGAAACTGATCCTGGAGAATCTCAGTTTTCCTACCTGGAAGGATATTTTTCATATGGCCCAATATGCAAATCTGCTAAAAGAAGTTGAAGTAACAGATGAGACATTCGATGTCCAGGGCATGATCAACAAAGCCTTGATCGGAATTCTGATCTCAAAGGGGATTGTTACCGAAGAAGAAATTGTAATTATATTAGGAAATATAAACAGACAGCAAGAGATCTATTCTAAGCAGCAAAATAGAACGAAATGGTAGGAATTATAATTAAATGTTGAGTTAAGACAGAATCAGAAATGGCCCCTTTTTTTTAGGGGAATGTAGTTTCCAGCTATATCTTTACACTAGTGAATGATTCTTAAATTCTAAATATATCCACCCTACGTCTGAACACATAAAAACAAAGGCCCCTCCCAAGTCATCTGGGAGGGCCTTTTTCAGTGTGCACTGATAGTGTCACTATTATTATCGAGTTTCTAAACCTCGCTCCCGCATGTGCTTCTTCACTACCTCAATGGGCACTTCCTCCCTGTGGAAGATACCGGCCGCAAGGGCGGCCTCCACATCGGTCTTCTCAAAGACCTCACTGAAGTGTTCAACCTTTCCGGCACCGGAGGAGGCGATCACTGGGATGGAAACGTTTTCGCTAATGTGTTTCACAAGTTCAATGTCAAAGCCACTATTAGTACCGTCTTTATCGATACAGTTGAGCAATATCTCTCCGGCACCAAGTTTTTCACAAACCTGCGTTAACTGCAATGCATCAATGTCGCGACCCTCTCTACCACCTTTTACGGTACACTGATACCAGCA
>JGI2160J19893_10000824_pt1 | contig 10088 bp, 9 predicted proteins | sample DeeMarSeWOR28_12_FD_19893 | JGI IMG/M metagenome (IMG submission 19893)
CACGTAGTTTGTTGGAAAGCAAAAACATTGCCTATACCGATATCCGTGTGGATGAACACAGAGAACAACGCGCCGTGATGGAACAACGTAGTCAACGAACCAGCGTGCCACAAATTTTTATCGATGATTATCATGTTGGCGGGTGTGATGATCTGTTTGCGCTGGAATCACAAGGTGAACTGGATCAAAAACTCGGCATTAACGCCTGAAGTATGAGACAACCCCTGCACATCGTCTGTCCACGTTGCAGCAGTATTAATCGCCTGCCAGCAGAAAAACTTAACGCCGGTGGCAAGTGTGGCAAATGCCATCATGCCTTGTTTGTTGGTGAACCCGTGACGCTGACGGCCGCAAATTTCCAGCGTTTTATCAGTAGCAACGATATCCCTGTGCTGGTCGATTTCTGGGCCCCATGGTGTGGACCATGTAAGATGATGGCACCCGTGTTTGCCCAGGCCGCTTCTCAGCTCGAACCCGCGCTAAGACTGGCCAAGCTCAATACCGAACAGGAACAGATGCTGGCCGCACAATACAATATTCGTAGTATCCCGACCCTGGCTGTATTTAAACAGGGGCATGAAATCGGCCGCACGGCTGGCGCCATGGACTTGCACAACCTGATCACCTGGGCGCGGCAATTCAGCTGAACATCATCATTCCAGGCGTAACCAACTCGATAAATCTGGTAAGATCCCGGCTTCGTTTTCAATCACATTTATTTAACCGGGGCCTGATTCATGGCAGATAATCAATCCGAAGCCACCCAGCAGGGTAGCCAGCAGCAGTTCGCCATTCAAAAACTTTACCTTAAGGATGTCTCTTTCGAGTCACCCAGCTCACCCGCCATGTTCACCAAGGATTGGCAACCCGAGGTTAACCTCGATATGAACACCAATACACAGACCTTGAGTGAAGGGGTCTACAACGTGGTGTTGTCCCTCACCGCGACCGTGAAAAACGCCGAACAAACTGCGTTTCTGGTTGAAGTCCAGCAAGCAGGTATCTTTACCGTCAACGGCTTTGCCGAGAATGAAATGGGCCATATGCTGGGCAGTTTTTGTCCCAATATCCTGTTTCCCTATGCCCGGGAAGCCATTTCCGATCTGGTTACCAAAGGCGGTTTCCCACCCCTGTTGCTGGCCCCGGTGAACTTTGATGCCCTGTATGCCCAACATCTGGCGCAGCAACAGCAACAGGCTGACAAGACCGAAGCCTCCACGCACTAAATTCAACACATGAGCCACATCTCACCGACATTTGCCGTTCTGGGTGCTGGCTCCTGGGGAACAGCGCTGGCGATGTTGCTGGCCGATAATGGCCATCGCACCAGGTTGTGGGCACATACGCCTGCCCATGCTGAAGCATTACAGCGAGATAGGGGTAATGAGCGCTACCTGCCCGGCATTCCCTTTCCTCCGGGTCTCACTATCAGTGCCGACTTGTCCGCCGTGGTACCCGCGGCAGATATCGTACTGCTGGTTGTTCCCAGTCATGCCTTTCGTGAAACCCTGCGCAAGCTCAAGCCCCAGTTGCAACCGCAGCAGAAAGTGGCCTGGGGCACCAAGGGACTGGAACCGGATACACGTAAATTGTTGCATCAACTGGCGCGTGAGGAATTAGGGGCAGGCACACCCACGGCGGTCATTTCCGGTCCCACTTTTGCCAAGGAGGTCGCGCGTAAATTGCCAGGGGCAGTGACCGTCGCCTCGGAAGATAGAGCTTTCGCCCTCGAGATGGCGCGTGCCCTGCATAACGAGTACTTCCGCGCCTATACCAGCCAGGACATCATCGGGGTTGAAATTGGTGGGGCGGTAAAAAATGTTCTTGCCATCGCTGCTGGCATGGCCGACGGTCTCGGCTTTGGGGCCAATGCCCGTGCTGCCCTGATCGCGCGGGGGGTCGCAGAAATTCTGCGTCTGGGCGTCGCCCTTGGGGCGCAGACTGAAACCTTCATGGGTCTGACCGGTCTGGGCGATCTGGTCCTCACCTGTACCGACGATCAATCCCGTAATCGACGCCTCGGTCTTGGTCTGGGGCAGGGCAAAAGTCAGCAAGACACCGTTGGCACGATTGGCCAGGTGGTGGAAGGGATCAATACCAGTCGTGAAATACATGCCCTGGCGCAGGATCATGCGGTGGATATGCCCATCTCGGAACAGGTATATCTGATTCTGCATGAAGGCCATACACCCCGCGATGCGGTGCATGCCTTGATGGAACGGGCCATTCGCCCGGAACTGGATTAGTCGAACAGCATCACTGCGCGCCCGTAAATCCCTGTTGCCGCCAAGCCTCATATACCACCACCGCCACTGCATTGGCCAGATTAAGGCTGCGATTTACTGGTAGCATCGGTAGACGCAAGACTTGCGTCTCACCCAGTTGATGCCGCAATTCGGCCGGCAAACCACGGGTTTCCGGGCCGAATAAAAATGCATCCCCGGGCTGGAAAGCCACCTCGAACACATTCCTCTTGCCATGCGTAGAAAACCCGAACAGCCGTGTAGGTTGCACCTGTTGCAGGCATGCTTCTAACGATGCATAGCGATTGACTTCCGCATACTCGTGATAATCCAGCCCGGCGCGTTTCAAACGGGCGTCATCCAGCTCAAATCCCAGCGGCTCAATCAAATGCAATCGGGCCCCGGTATTGGCGCACAGGCGTATGATGTTCCCCGTGTTGGGTGGAATTTCCGGTTCATAAAGCAGAATATGAAACATGGTTTTTCTCGTTATGCCCACGATCAAAAGGAACTAGATTATGTCTGAAATCAAGTGTCTCGCAACTCGTGCTTGTCTCTTACCGGTCTCAACCTGTATCTTTCGCGCATGAATCAAGAACAAGCCGCCATGTTAAAAACCGAATTCTGCGGTATGACCTTCAACACGCCGCTGGTATTGTTGTCCGGTTGTGTCGGTTTCGGCGAGGAATACACCCGTGTCAAAGGCTTTACCAACAATGATGTCGGTGCTGTCTGCCTGAAAGGCACGACCCTCGAACCCCGGCTGGGTAACAAACCTCACCGGGTCTATGAAACCCCCATGGGTATGCTCAACGCCATTGGCTTGCAGAATCCCGGCTCGCATAAAGTCGTCAACGAGATCCTGCCGCAGCTCGATTTTGAGGAAACCCGTTTCATTGCCAACCTGTCAGGCTCCACGGTGGAAGAATATCAGGAGGTCGCACGGATTTTTGATGACTCACTCATCGATGCCATGGAGATCAACATTTCCTGCCCCAATGTCAAAGAAGGTGGCGTCGCCTTTGGGAATGATCCCGATATGTCAGCTCGCGTGGTTGCAGCCTGTCGCCAGGTTACCAACAAACCGTTGATTACCAAGCTCTCACCCAACCAGACTGACATTGCCGAAAATGCCCGCCGTTGTATCGAGGCTGGCACGGACGGGTTTGCGGTGATCAACACCCTGATGGGGATGGCCATCGATGCCGAATCACGTACCCCCTATATCGGCAACAATCAGGGTGGTTTATCAGGACCGGCGATTAAACCCATTGCCTTGTTAAAAGTACATCAGGTATATCAGGTTGCGCGTGATCACGGTATACCGATCATTGGCCAGGGTGGTATCACCACGGCCGACGATGCCCTGGAATTCATCATCGCCGGTGCTTCGGCAGTGGGCATTGGTACCGCCTTGTTCTATGACCCTCTGGTATGCCCCAAGATCAATGCCGGTATCATTGATTATCTCGAACGTCACGAAATGAGCAGTATCGAGCAACTGACAGGTACTCTTATTCTGAATGACTAACTGTTAAGGATTTAAATGCTTTGCTAGAGCAGCCGATAAAACCATGAAACGGCAGCGTCCCCAGTCAGTCTATAAATAATCGTGAATTCACTTCGCCTTAATCACCTGAGCCTGGCATTTGGCATCTGCGCTTTTATCGCCTCCCTGTTTTTTAACGGCATCGATATTCGATATTTCTCCCTTGTTTTTATCTTGCTTACAGGTTGCGTACTTATCAACGGTATTGGTATATATCGCAAGGGCTATGAATCCGGAAGTCTGCTGATCCCTGTCAGTATAATTTTATTCTGGCTCTGGCTCGGCTTTGAAATTGTTTTCAGTCCGGTTTTTTACTTGAGTGTAGTAAATTTCTGGTGGGTGGGGATTTTCCCGTTGATGTTCCTCATCTATAGTTCTTCACCCGACAAGGATTTTCTCTGGCGTCTAAGTTTTACTTCTCTCGTTTTGGTTGTCGTTTTGCTTGGCCTCTATGCCTTGTACCAGGCTCTTATCTTGCAGGATCAGCCTCGTGCTACTTTTTATAACAAGAATTCCCTGGCTGCGCTGATTAATTTATTACTCTTCCCGACGCTGGCAACTAATTTATTAACAAACCACAAAGTTCAACGTTTTCTGAGTATTGCCATCTTGTTTCTGTTTGCATTGCTACTGGGCCTGATCAATAGCCGTGGTGCATTAATTGCTTTTTTTATTGGGCTGATTTTTGTGCTGGGTCTGACTTGGCGTCAATATGAAAAATGGCGTTTGGTGCAAGCAGGAATGGTAATTATGGGCGCCTTTGTTGCTGCACATCTTCTTATGAATTATGCGCCTCAGATTACGTCAACAGGTATGGTAGACCGAATCCTCACACTACAGGACACGCAAAGTGCCGGCTTATCACGCTTTGTGATCTGGCAACCGGCCTGGGACTTATTCCTGCAACATCCATGGACTGGAATCGGACTTGGTACTTATTTCCTGACTATACCACCCACCCTGCATATTAACGATCACAGTGCCGGTTTCTATGTACACAATGATTACTTACAGATTGCGTTGGAAACTGGCATTCCNGGNTTCATNCTTCTGTTAATTGTTTTGTTTGCTACGCTATCACGCTTGATTAATACCCTTCGGGTGAGCTGCAACGATCATAACCAACGCCTGTATTTTCTTACCCTGTTTGCCGCTTTGCTGACACTGGCCGTCCATAGCCTTTTTACTTATAACTTTTATGTCATGCCTATCATGTTCGTTGCTGGTATTCTTCTTGGGCGTTTCAATTACCTTGCCGATCAGCTTGAGGCAAAACAACTACACGTATGGAAACCTGCCAAACTGTTTCGCCCTGCCATCTATTACACCGCACTGGGTTTAGTCTCCATTTCTTTTAGCAGCTACTTCATTAGTATCGGCGTGGCACATCATTATCAACACAAGGGTTATCGGTTTGCTGCCGCTAACCAGCTGGAGGATGCCCATCAGGCCTTTCGCATTGCCCAAAAACTGGCGCCGCGGGTCGACAGCGCTTACTACGCGGATGCGGATTTACTTCGTAAAACTGCGCTGGTGCTGGTTGACAGGCCGGAACTTTCAAAGGGGCTGTTAGAAGAAGCGCAAACGCTACTCACCCGTGCTGAAGAATTTAATCCGCTACGCCCGCAGACACCCTATATTCGTGGCCTGGTACTGGAACAAGCTACACCTGATAAACAGTTAGAGATTACTAGGGCTTACCAGGCGGCATTAAACCGTAATCCACGTTTTATTCCTGCCCGTCTTGCATTGGCACGTTACCTTATTAAACATGACAATCAAGAGCATGCGTTTCAACTTTTACAAGACGGCCTTGCTTACAGTTATCGCCAGCTCAGTCCCGCTTACCTTGAACTCGTCGAAATGACTTCGTCGTCAGCTGTCGATATGGGGAAAACCGAACTTGCAGACTATCTTTCTGGCCTGCTTGCAACATCCCGAAAGGACTTTGCCGCCATGCTTTCAAGACAAGACCAGCACAACATTATTAATCCCTATTGACCTGGTTTAATCTCCTCGTCCATACCCAGTTCCTTGATCTTGCGGGTAAGGGTGTTTCTACCCCAACCCAGCAATTTGGCTGCGTCCTGACGTCGCCCACCCGCTTTTTGTAATGCGGTTTCGATCATTACCTTTTCAAACATCGGCACGGCTATGTCCAGGATAGCGGAATCCCCACGTGATAGTTGCCGGTTCGTCCAGTAGCGTAAGGCTTGTATCCAGTCACCATCGGGTTTTTCCCGCTGCTCTGTTGTCAACAGCTCCGGGGGTAAATCATCAAGGTGGATAATCTGGCCCGGTGACATCACCGTTAACCAACGACAAGTATTTTCCAGTTGTCGCACATTACCGGGCCAGTCCAGCTTACCGAGATATTCAGTCGATTCCTTGTCCAGGGTTTTGATATCTACATTCAGCTCGTCTGCGGCCAGTCTTAAGAAGTGATTGGCTAGCAGTGGAATGTCTTCCCGCCTTTCTCGCAAAGCAGGCAGATTGATTCGGATGACATTTAAACGGTGGAACAGGTCTTCCCGGAATGAGCCACTTTCAACCCGTTTTTCCAGGTTTTGGTGGGTAGCCGCAATAATGCGTACGTCGACTTTAACCGGACTATGGCCCCCCACCCGGTAAAATTCACCATCCGCAAGGACGCGCAACAAACGGGTTTGTAATTCGGCGGGCATATCGCCAATCTCATCCAGAAACAGTGTGCCCCCATCTGCCTGTTCGAATCGTCCTTTCCGTGCGCTTTGTGCCCCGGTAAAAGCCCCTTTCTCGTGGCCAAATAATTCGGATTCAAGCAGATCGCGTGGAATCGCGGCCATGTTCAAGGCAATAAAGGGATTGTCTGCGCGTGGGCTATGGCGATGCAGGGCGTGAGCCACCAGCTCCTTACCGGTTCCGGATTCGCCATTAATCAAGACTGTAATATTGGAACGCGACAAACGTCCTATGGCACGAAATACTTCCTGCATGGACGGCGCTTCACCAATAATTTCAGTTTCTTCCTGAACTAGTTCTTCTCGCTCCCCACTGATTTCACGGTGATGTTTCACCGCACGCCGGGTTAACTCAACTGCTTCATCGACATCAAACGGCTTGGGCAAATATTCAAAGGCGCCACCTTGATAGGCAGAAACAGCCGCATCCAGATCGGTATGGGCAGTAATAATAATGACTGGCAAATCCGGATAGTGACTGTGAATGCGGCTGAGTAATTCCAGGCCATCCATGCCCGGCATGCGTATGTCACTAATAATTGCATCTGGCTGTGCATTATTGAGTGCTTTTAAAACACTGTCCGCCTGCTCGTAACTTTTTACTTCCATATCCGCCTGCTTAAAGGCTTTTTCCAATACCCAGCGGATGGAGCGATCGTCATCGACAACCCAGACTGTATCCTTGCTCATGGTTTTCCTATCCTCAAATCGGTAATAACACTGCAAACACTGTGCACCCTGGCACGGAATTAACTTCAACTAACCCATCGTGCTGCTGGATCAATGACTGGGTAATTGAAAGCCCCAACCCTGTTCCTTCGGCGCGACCGGTTACCATCGGGAAAAATATCTTGTCCCGCATTTCTTCGGGAATGCCTGGGCCGTCATCGATGATTTCAATACGTGCCACGAGATCATAACGTTGCTTGCCCAGGGTATATTTGCGCTCAATGCGCGTGCGTAATGTAATGCTGCCTTCTTCATCAAGTGCCTGATAGGCATTGCGGGCAATGTTCAATAACGCCTGTATCAGTTGATCAGGATCCGCCTGAAGCTCTGGAATACTCGGATCGTAATCTCGCACAATGCTGATGTTGCTCTTGCCTTCAGCCAACAACAGGCTGCGAATATGTTCCAACACGTGGTGAATATTGATGCTGCGTTTATTTGGCAGATTATTTGGACCCAGAATCCGGTTGACCAGTTTTTGTAACCGGTCCGCTTCGTCGATAATGACACGGGTATATTCTTTCAGATCCTCACTATCGAGTTGCCGCTCAAGTAACTGCGCAGCACCACGTAAACCACCAAGCGGATTTTTTACTTCATGGGCCAGGCCCCGCAATATATGTTGCGTTGCTTCTTGTTGTGCTAGCTGGTTTTCTTCCCGTGAGATTCGTAACAAGCGGTCGACCGAATGTAATTCCACCAGCATTTCCGTTGGATAGCCCGGGTCAAGCAAGGGGACGGCGGTAAAATCCACGATCACATGGATATCATTGCCCAGAGTCAGATTCACTTCGTGCCGGGTGAAGGGTCGACCAGATCGAAACGCCTCATCCAGCTGTTGCGCAAGATCCGCGCTATCCTGGAGCAATGCTTGGTAAGGTTGATTTAACAAATGACGGGCACTGACACAGAACAGGGTCTCTCCGGCCGGATTGATATACCGCAAGCGCAGTGCATTATCGAACAGCAGCACGGCCGAATTCATGCCTTCCAGAATACGGGTGTGTATATCGACCTTGTTCATCATCATCGAGACCATGCAAAAGCAGGAGCAAAAACCAAGCCAAACACACCCTCTCTGGTGCGTAGCCAGGCAATTTCCCTTTTATTGGGCATAAAAGCTAAAAAACTACAAGTTACGTGGGACACGAATGCACAAAAAGTGACGCTGGCGCCAGAAAGGGACTTTAATCCGGCTGAATCTACCAGAGACAATATCACATTAGCGGATGAAAATGCACCATAATGGTGCATAAATTAGTGGGTTGAATATAACCCTGCTTACCAGGGGAAATAGATGAGATGCACAGATTTGTCCTGTGCTAGGTAATCGGAAAGTTATCCGCCAGGAATACGATGACGCATCATATGAAAGGTAATGGTTTCGGAGGAGATCACGATCTTGCCATCCGCATCGATGATTTCTGCCTGCAAGGTGTGGGTTCCACGATCGAGGTTGTTGAGTCTTAATTCGGGAGAATTGACGTCCTTAACAGCGACCCCGTCCATGTTCCAGCGAAAACGGTGATTCGAAGCCAGTTCAGGGGTCACGCGTGCCAATGCCGTAATCTTGCCTTCATTGCTACGAATGGCCTCATCATTCACCGGCCGGGTAATCTCGAGGCTGTCGTATACAACTTTGGTTTCTTCCGGCTTAGTGTCAGTCGATGCGGCCCTACTAGGGGTTCCCTCTGGCATGGTAAAGGTAGATCCTTTCGGTACCTTCATTACTTCCGCGCCCTCAATCGGCTGGTCACTGTATTCCACGGAGCCATCCGGGTTAACGCGTTTATATACGCGATCCTGGGCCCAAACCCCGAAGCATAATGTTAGTCCCACGATGATGAGTAAGTAACGCATGAAAATCAGCATAGCGGAATCTATGCTGCGCCTCAATAACATTGCCATATTTATAAAGGGTTTGTCCAAATCCCTGCACACATAAAAAACGCCCCTAATAAGGGGCGTTTTCTTGTACGACCGATAGTCAATCTTTTTACAAAGAATAGTACATATCGAACTCGACCGGATGAGTAGTCATTCGAATACGGGTAACCTCTTCCATCTTCAGGTTGATGTACGCATCAATTACGTCGTCAGTGAATACACCACCTGCGGTCAGGTAACTACGATCCTGATCCAGGGCATCCAGCGCCATGTCGAGACTATGACACACAGTCGGAATCGCCTTGGCTTCTTCCGCCGGCAAATCATACAGATCCTTGTCCATGGCTTCACCCGGGTGAATCTTGTTCTGAATCCCGTCAAGACCGGCCATCAACATGGCAGAAAACGCCAGGTATGGGTTAGCGGTCGGATCCGGGAAACGCACTTCGATACGGCGTCCTTTCGGGTTTGAAACATATGGAATACGAATCGAGGCAGAACGATTTCGCGCCGAGTAGGCCAGCATTACCGGCGCTTCAAAGCCCGGCACCAGACGCTTGTAAGAGTTGGTCGAGGCGTTGGTAAAGGCATTCAGAGAGCGCGCGTGCTTGATAATACCGCCGATGTAAAACAATGCAGTTTCAGACAGGCCACCATAGCCATCGCCAGAAAACAGGTTCTGTCCGTCTTTGGACAGGGACTGATGCACATGCATACCACTACCGTTGTCACCCACCAGTGGCTTGGGCATAAAGGTTGCGGTCTTGCCATAGATATGCGCCACATTGTGCACGCAGTATTTCAGAATCTGGTTCCAGTCAGCGCGCTTGACCAGGGTATTGAACAGCGTGCCGATTTCACACTGACCAGCGGTAGCCACCTCATGGTGATGTACTTCGGTAATCACGCCCATTTCTTCCATGGCCAGACACATGGCGCCACGCATATCATTGAGAGAAT
>JGI2160J19893_10000827_pt1 | contig 10074 bp, 5 predicted proteins | sample DeeMarSeWOR28_12_FD_19893 | JGI IMG/M metagenome (IMG submission 19893)
GGAATATCACGCGCGTCATAGGTCGCACCCATGTCGGCTTCATTCCAGTAAATCGCTTTCATGCGGATCAGGTCGATCACGCCTTCGAATTTTTCTTCAGCACCGATATTCAACTGAATCGGAACCGCATTGGCATTCAACCGGGTTTTCAGCTGATCAACCACGCGCAAGAAGTTGGCACCGGCACGGTCCATTTTGTTCACGAAGGCCATACGCGGAACGTGATACTTGTTGGCCTGACGCCATACGGTCTCGGACTGGGGTTCTACCCCGCCAACCGCACAGAACACGGCACAGGCACCATCGAGCACACGCAGGGAACGTTCGACTTCAATAGTGAAATCCACGTGTCCGGGAGTATCAATGATGTTGATCCGGTGCTGCGGGAACTGTTTGTCCATCCCCTGCCAGAAGCAGGTGGTGGCCGCAGAGGTGATAGTGATACCACGTTCCTGTTCCTGCTCCATCCAGTCCATAGTAGCGGCACCATCGTGCACTTCACCGATCTTGTGAGAAATACCGGTGTAGAACAGGACGCGTTCGGTCGTCGTAGTCTTGCCCGCATCAATGTGGGCCATGATGCCGATGTTGCGATAACGTTCAATGGGTGTTTGACGTGCCACTTTCTCTCTACCAGCCCGTTGCCGGGATGCTCCTATATAATTGGTTACCAGCGGTAATGAGCAAAAGCCTTGTTGGCTTCAGCCATACGGTGCGTGTCTTCGCGTTTCTTCACGGCCGAACCGCGGTTTTCAGATGCTTCCAGAATCTCTCCAGCCAGGCGGGCGCCCATGCCCTTTTCACCGCGTTTGCGGGCGGCATCAACAATCCAGCGCATGGCCAGTGCATTACGGCGATCCGGCCGGACTTCCACCGGCACCTGATAAGTCGCACCCCCGACACGGCGGGATTTCACTTCCACCACCGGGCGGACATTGTCCAGAGCCGTTTCCAGCGCATCAACGGCATCGGTTTTGGTCTTTGCCGCCACCGAGTCCAGGGCTCCGTAGACAATCTTTTCGGCCACGGATTTCTTGCCGCTGAGCATGACCATGTTGATAAACTTGGCAATCATTTCAGACCGGTATTTCGGGTCTGGCAAAATTGCACGTTTTTCAGCTTGTCGCCTTCTCGCCATTTATTTTTCCTGACGTTTCAATAAGTTATAAAAGCCAGGCCCATGCCTGACTGTTGCTAAATTCTATGCCTTGGGTCGCTTGGCACCGTACTTGGAACGACCCTGTTTACGGTCATTCACCCCGGCTGTATCGAGCGAACCACGGACGGTGTGATAACGCACACCTGGCAAGTCCTTGACACGACCGCCGCGAATCAGNACCACAGAGTGTTCCTGCANATTGTGGCCTTCACCACCAATATAACTGGTAACCTCATAGCCATTCGTCAGGCGCACACGGGCNACCTTACGCATGGCNGAGTTCGGTTTTTTCGGAGTCGTNGTGTACACACGGGTGCACACGCCTCGGCGCTGGGGACAGGCCTCCAGAGCAGGGACATTACTCTTTTCCAGCTTACGCTTACGCGGTTTGCGGACCAATTGGTTGATTGTCGCCATAATTCTTACTTACTCCAGAAAATAAACGACAGGCCGGAGGACCCGACCTGTCGTAAGGCGCGAGATTGTATGTATCCAGGGAGCCCCTGTCAACAGTATCCCGCAGATCCAGGTTAAAAAATCAGGTTTTTAGCCCTGATCCACCGATTCGGACGCTGCCGGATCGACAGCCGCCTCGACCGTGGGTTCTTCCACCACCAAAGCCGCCTCAGCCAGCATTTCTTCGGCGATTTCGGTGTGACGTTTACGGCGTCGCTCGGTGTGGAAGGCCATCCCCGTACCAGCCGGAATCAGGCGGCCCACGATGACATTTTCCTTCAGGCCACGCAGGTCATCGACCTTGCCAGTTACCGCCGCTTCGGTGAGAACACGGGTGGTTTCCTGGAATGAGGCCGCGGAAATGAAGGATTCCGTCGCCAGCGAGGCTTTGGTGATGCCCAGCAGCATGGGATCAAAAAGGGCCGGCTGCTTGTCCGCCGCGACCAGTTTCTCGTTCTCTTCCAGCACGCGGGCCTTCTCTACCTGCTCGCCCCGCAGGAACTTGCTGTCACCGGGGCTGGTGATTTCGACCTTGCGCAGCATCTGACGAACGATGACCTCGATTTGATCTTCACCCCTTGCAGACGGTAGACATCCTGGACCTCATTGACGATGTAACGGGCCAGCTCCTCGACACCCAGCAGGCGCAAAATGTCATGCGGATTCGGTTCACCTTCGGCAATAACTTCCCCTTTTTCGACATGCTCACCTTCAAACACGGTGACATGACGCCATTTGGGTATCAGTTCCTCGTAAACCTCACCCTCGGTCGGGGTGATGACCAGACGCTGTTTACCCTTGGTTTCCTTGCCAAAGCTGACTGTGCCGGTAATTTCGGCCAGGATGGAGGACTCTTTGGGCTTGCGGGCTTCGAACAGATCGGCCACGCGCGGGAGACCACCGGTAATATCACGGGTTTTGGACGATTCCTGCGGAATACGCGCCAGGGCGTCACCCACCCCGACATCGGCTCCGTCCTTCAACTGGATGATGGCGCCTGCCGGCAGATAATAGTGGGCAGGAATGTCCGTACCGGCAATATTCAGGTCCTCACCCTTGTCATCCACCAGTTTTACCATGGGGCGCAAATCCTTAGCCTGGGTACCACGTTGTTTGGGATCCGTGACGACCAGACTGGACAGGCCGGTGATTTCATCGACTTCGGCCTGTACCGTTACGCCCTCAACGATATCGACGAAACGAATCTTGCCCGCTTCCTCGGTAATCACCGGGTGGGTATGCGGATCCCAGTTGGCCACAATCTGGCCTGCTTCCACCGCATCACCATCTTTAGCAGAGATGTGGGCACCATAGGGAACCTTGTAACGTTCACGTTCACGCCCATGATCATCCAGCACGGTGATTTCACCGGAGCGGGAGACGGCAACAATATGGCCACTACGATGCAACACTGTTTTCATGTTATGCAGGCGAACCGTGCCCTTGCTCTTGATTTCAATATTGTTAATGGCAGCGGCCCGGCTGGCTGCACCCCCGATATGGAAGGTACGCATGGTCAGCTGGGTACCTGGTTCACCAATCGACTGTGCCGCGATGACGCCCACGGCCTCACCCTGGTTTACCTGGTGGCCACGTGCCAGATCACGGCCGTAACAGGTGGAACAGACCCCGTGCAGGTTCTCACAGCTAATCGGGGAGCGAACCAGAATTTGGTCAATCCCAATGTGTTCGAGTTGTTCAACCCAGCGTTCATCCAGCAGTGTGCCGGCGGCTATCAACACTTCATCACTATCGGCCTTGCAGACATCCCGCGCGACAACCCGACCCAGCACACGTTCACTCAGGGCTTCGACAACATCTCCGCCTTCAATCAGACTGGTCAAGGTCACACCATTATCGGTGCCACAATCGACGCCGTTGACCACCAGGTCCTGGGACACATCAACCAGACGGCGAGTCAGGTAGCCGGAGTTCGCCGTCTTCAAGGCGGTGTCGGCCAAACCTTTACGGGCACCATGGGTAGAAATGAAGTATTGCAATACCGACAGGCCTTCGCGGAAGTTGGCGGTAATCGGCGTTTCAATGATGGAACCATCCGGTTTGGCCATCAGACCACGCATACCGGCCAACTGACGAATCTGCGCGGCACTACCACGAGCGCCAGAGTCAGCCATCATAAATACAGAATTGAAAGACGGCTGCTTGACGGTGTTGCCTTCCTTGTCAACAACCTCTTCCGAACCCAGCTTGTCCATCATGGCCTTGGCCACCTGGTCGTTGGTGCGTGACCAGATATCAACCACCTTGTTATAGCGTTCGCCATTGGTTACCAGCCCAGAAGTGTATTGGTCTTCAATTTCACGGACTTCTTCTTCGGCAGAGCCGAGGATTGACGCCTTTTCTTCAGGAATGACCATGTCTTCCAGGCCAAAGGAAACGGCCGCACGGGTAGAATACGAGAAGCCCATGTACATTAATTGGTCAGCGAAGATCACGGTATCTTTCAGACCCAGTACGCGATAGCAGGCGTTGATCAGATTGGAAATTACCTTCTTCTTCATATCCTGATTCACCAGCTCGAAAGACAGGCCTTCAGGCACAATTTCCCAGATCAAGGCACGACCGACGGTGGTGTCCCTGACGCTGACGTTTTCGGTGCGGTTACCCTCATCATCAACCTGTACTTCCTTGATGCGAACCTTGACGCGGGCCTGCAAATCAACCGCGCCATTGGCATGGGCACGCTGCACTTCCTTGATGTCGGCAAACATCATGCCCTCACCCTTGGCATTGATGCGCTGGCGGGAAAGGAAATACAGTCCCAGCACCACGTCCTGCGACGGCACGATGATCGGCTCACCGTTTGCCGGTGACAAAATGTTGTTGGTTGACATCATCAAGGCACGCGCTTCGAGCTGCGCTTCGAGTGACAACGGCACATGTACGGCCATCTGGTCGCCATCAAAGTCCGCGTTAAATGCGGTACAAACCAGCGGATGCAGCTGAATAGCCTTGCCTTCGATCAATACCGGCTCAAACGCCTGAATCCCCAGACGATGCAGGGTCGGTGCACGGTTGAGCATCACCGGATGTTCACGAATCACTTCTTCGAGAATATCCCAGACTTCCGGCCCTTCGCGTTCGACCAGCTTCTTGGCCGCCTTGATAGTGGTTGCCAGGCCGCGCCGCTCCAGCTTGCTGAAAATAAACGGCTTGAACAGTTCCAGGGCCATTTTCTTTGGTAAACCACACTGGTGCAGTTTTAGGGTCGGGCCCACCACGATCACGGAACGACCGGAGTAGTCGACACGTTTCCCCAACAGGTTCTGACGAAAACGGCCTTGCTTACCCTTGATCATGTCAGCCAGTGACTTGAGCGGGCGCTTGTTGGAACCAGTGATGGCCCGGCCACGGCGACCGTTATCCANCAGCGCATCGACCGATTCCTGCAGCATCCGTTTTTCNTTACGTACGATGATATCCGGTGCATTCAGATCCAGNAGGCGGCGCAGGCGGTTGTTACGGTTGATAACGCGACGATACANATCATTCAGATCAGANGTGGCAAACCGCCCGCCTTCCAGCGGTACCAAGGGACGGAGTTCCGGCGGCAATACCGGCAGCACGGTCATAACCATCCATTCTGGCTTGTTACCGGAATCCAGGAAAGCTTCAATCAGTTTGAGCCGCTTGCCAAGTTTCTTCAGCTTGGTTTCCGACTTGGTGGCACCCATGTCTTCACGGACCTGGGCCGCTTCCTTATCCAGATCCAGCGAACTCAGCAGAGAATGCACGGCTTCAGCACCCATGCGGGCATCGAATTCATCGCCATATTCTTCAATTGCTTCCAGATAAGCTTCGTCCGTCAGCAGTTGACCCCGTTCCAGCTGGGTCATGCCCGGGTCGATAACCACAAAGGCTTCGAAATACAGCACGCGCTCGATATCACGCAGGGTCATATCAAGCAGCAACCCCATGCGGGACGGCAGTGACTTGAGGAACCAGATATGCGCTACCGGGCTGGCCAGCTCAATGTGCCCCATGCGTTCACGCCGCACTTTGGCCAGGGTCACTTCGATACCGCATTTTTCACAAATCACGCCGCGGTGTTTGAGGCGCTTGTATTTTCCACACAAACATTCGTAATCCTTCACAGGCCCGAAAATCTTGGCACAAAACAGGCCATCGCGTTCCGGCTTAAAGGTACGGTAATTAATGGTTTCCGGCTTCTTTACTTCGCCATATGACCAGGACCGGATTTTCTGCGGTGAAGCGAGACCGATCCGAATTGCATCGAAATCTTCGATTTGACCTTGTTGCTTGAGGATCTTAAGTAGATCTTTCACGTTGCACTCCCGAATTAGTTACTAGAACCTGACTTTAATAAGGACCTAGTTACTGTTAATCCTGCTGCTCCAGTTCGATATCAATACCCAGTGAACGGATTTCCTTCAGTAACACATTGAAGGATTCCGGCATTCCGGCTTCCATTCGATGATCACCGTCGACGATGTTCTTGTACATCTTGGTCCGACCATTCACATCATCTGACTTGACGGTCAGCATTTCCTGCAGGGTATAGGCGGCACCATAGGCTTCCAGTGCCCACACTTCCATTTCACCGAAACGCTGACCACCAAACTGGGCCTTACCACCCAGCGGTTGCTGGGTAACCAGACTGTATGGCCCGGTCGAACGTGCATGCATCTTGTCATCAACCAGATGGTTCAGCTTGAGCATGTACATGTAACCTACCGTAACCGGCCGTTCAAACTGTTCACCGGTACGACCATCAATCAGCGTGGTTTGACCCGTGACGGGAAGCTCGGCCAATTCCAGCAGTTGTTTGATGTCTGCTTCATGGATCCCGTCAAACACGGGGGTCGCCATTGGCACACCCTTACGCAGGTTGTGGGCCAACTCCAGAATCTCCTCGTCGCTAAAGGACTTCAGATCTTCATGACGTCCTTCGGTCTTGTTGTAGATCGCATCCAGGAATTTTCGAATCTCCGCGATCTTCTGCTGGGTCTTCAACATGGCATCGATCTTCTTGCCCAGACCCTTGGCGGCCCAACCCAGATGGGTTTCCAGTACTTGCCCGACGTTCATACGCGAAGGGACACCCAGCGGGTTCAAGACGATATCCACCGGTTCACCATCTTCGGTATGCGGCATATCTTCCACTGGTACGATCATGGAGATGACACCCTTGTTCCCGTGGCGACCGGCCATCTTGTCACCCGGCTGAATACGACGTTTGACCGCCAGGTGAACCTTGACCATCTTCAAGACGCCCGGTGCCAAATCGTCACCGGTGGTAAGCTTGCTGCGTTTTTCTTCGTACTTATCGTCAAAGTCTTTACGCAGCTGTTTGATCTGCTCGCCGATGGCTTCCAATTGCGCGTTGGCTTCATCATTACGCAGACGAATCTCAAACCACTTCTCACGCGCTACCTCATCCAGGTAACCCTTGGTGATTTTGGCCCCGCTTTTGAGTTTATTGGGACCACCATCGGCAACCTTGCCGACCAACATGTTTTCCACACGCTGGTAGGCATCGTCTTCCATGATGCGACGCTGGTCGTTAAAGTCTTTGCGAATCCGCGCCAGTTCTGATTCCTCGATCGCCTTGGCACGAGAATCCTTTTCCAGCCCGTCACGGGTAAAGACCTGCACATCGATGACAGTACCCGCCATGCCGGAAGGTACGCGCAGCGAAGTATCCTTAACGTCAGACGCTTTTTCACCAAAAATGGCACGCAGCAGTTTTTCTTCTGGGGTTAACTGGGTTTCACCCTTCGGGGTCACCTTGCCCACCAGGATATCACCCGGTTTCACCTCGGCCCCGATGTAAACAATGCCTGCTTCGTCCAGCTTGGCCAGTGCGGCCTCACCGACATTGGGAATATCCCCGGTGATTTCCTCAGAGCCCAGTTTGGTATCTCGGGCAACACAATTGAGTTCTTCAATATGAATCGTTGTGTAACGGTCTTCCTGTACCACACGTTCTGATACCAGGATGGAATCCTCAAAGTTGTAGCCGTTCCACGGCATGAAGGCCACCAACATGTTCTGGCCCAACGCCAGTTCACCCATGTCGGTAGAAGGACCATCCGCCAGCACGTCACCACGCGCAATAACATCGCCCGGTTTCACCAATGGCCGCTGGTTGATACAGGTATTCTGGTTGGAACGTGTGTACTTGGTGAGGTTATAGATATCCACCCCGGACTCGCCCGCAACGGTTTCATCATCATTAACCCGTACCACAATACGACCGGAGTCGACTGAATCGACAACACCACCACGCTTGGCCACGACGGTAACACCGGAATCAATCGCCACTGTGCGCTCTATACCGGTACCAACCACAGGTTTCTCGGCCCGCAGGGTCGGAACAGCCTGACGTTGCATGTTGGATCCCATCAGGGCGCGGTTGGCATCATCGTGTTCGAGGAACGGAATCAACGCTGCGGCCACCGATACAATCTGTTTCGGCGACACATCCATGAAATCGACACGATCCGGTGACGACATGGTAAATTCGTTCAGATGCCGACAGGGCACCAGTTCGTCGGTCAAGTTGCCCTTGGCATCCAGTCCGGCATTGGCCTGGGCAATGACAAATTCACCCTCATCGATGGCGGAGAGGTATTCGATATCATCGGTTACCTTGCCATTCTTGACTCTGCGATACGGTGTTTCCAGGAATCCATAGGAGTTGGTCCGGGCATAGACAGAGAGCGAGTTGATCAGACCGATATTCGGACCTTCCGGTGTTTCAATCGGGCACACACGACCGTAATGCGTCGGATGCACGTCACGCACTTCAAAACCAGCTCGCTCACGAGTCAGGCCACCTGGCCCCAGCGCGGAAATACGACGCTTGTGGGTCACCTCGGACAGTGGATTATTCTGGTCCATGAACTGGGACAACTGACTGGAACCGAAGAATTCCTTGATCGCGGCAGATACTGGTTTGGCGTTGATCATTTCCTGCGGCATCAGGTTATCCGATTCCGCCAGACTCAAACGCTCTTTCACGGCACGTTCGACGCGCACCAGACCTACACGGAACTGGTTCTCGGCCATTTCACCAACGGAACGGATACGACGATTACCCAGGTGATCGATATCATCCACCACACCTCGGCCATCACGAATATCAATCAGAACTTTGAGTACATCCAGGATATCGTCATTCGACAAGGTGCCTTCGCCAACCACTTCCTTACGACCAACACGACGATTGAATTTCATTCGCCCAACAGCTGAAAGGTCGTAGCGCTCTTCGGTGAAAAACAGGTTGTTAAACAGGTTCTCGGCGGCTTCCTTGGTTGGCGGCTCACCAGGACGCATCATACGATAGATTTCCACCTGGGCTTCCAGCTGGTTGGTGGTGGTATCGATTTCCAGAGTCTTGGAAATGTACGGCCCGTGATCCAGATCGTTGGTAAAGATTGTCTGGAATTCCTTGATGCCGGCTTCCTTCAGCAGCGCCAAACGTTCTTCGGTGATTTCGTCGTTGGCCTGGGTAATAACTTCACCGGTTTCTTTATTAATAATGTCGTGCGCCAGCATCTTGCCGTACAGATAACTGTCAGGGACATGCAGTGCTTTGATACCAGCGTTTTCCAGTTCGCGAATATGTCGCGCAGTGATGCGACGACCTTCTTCTACCAGCACCTTGTTCTTGATCTTCAGATCAAAAGTGGCGGTTTCACCGCGTAAACGTTCCGGTACCAGCTCCAGGGTATAGCCGTCCTTGGTCAGACTGAAACGGTTCTTCTCAAAGAACATGTCAATCATTTGTTCCGTGTTATACCCCAGCGCCCGCAGGAGAATGGTGACCGGCAATTTACGCCGACGATCGATGCGGGTGAACAGGCAATCCTTGGGATCAAATTCAAAATCCAGCCAGGAACCGCGATACGGAATAACGCGCGCATTGAATAGCAATTTCCCGGACGAATGGGTCTTGCCCTTGTCATGGTCAAAGAACACACCCGGCGAACGATGCAACTGGGAAACAATGACACGTTCTGTACCGTTGATCACAAAGGTACCGTTATCGGTCATGAGCGGAATTTCGCCCATGTAAACTTCCTGTTCGCGAATATCCTTGACCGTTGGGTTCTTGGCTTCCTTGTCATAGATAACCAGCCGCACCTTGACGCGCAACGGGGCAGAATAGGTCACGCCACGCATCTGACATTCCTTCACGTCAAACGTCGGTGTCCCAAGACGGTAACTCACATACTCGAGTGCTGCGTTACCCGAGTAACTAACAATTGGAAAAACGGACTTAAAGGCGGCGTGCAAGCCACGATCCTGAAGCGCATCTTCAGGGACATCCTGCTGTAAAAACTCACGATAGGATTCTATCTGGGTTGCTAACAGGTAAGGTACTTCCAGAATGCTGGCGCGACGGCCAAAATCCTTACGAATCCGTTTCTTTTCAGTGAACGAGTATGCCATTGGACACCTTGCGTCTAGCT
>JGI2160J19893_10000828_pt1 | contig 10070 bp, 11 predicted proteins | sample DeeMarSeWOR28_12_FD_19893 | JGI IMG/M metagenome (IMG submission 19893)
ATCCGTCGGCAACATATAAAATAGTACCTGAACAGCCATTTTAAGCTCTGAAGGGGCACTAAAACAGGCAATCTCTTTCAAATTTGAAATAACTTGCCACAATCTATAGTTTTGTCATACAAAATTTGACTCAATATGTCCAACGGTCACATTGATAATTTAGGAATTATTCACGACTATAAAGAAATAGTAGCCATTTGCTACTACAATGCAAGAGGCAGAATTACACTTTTTAAGATGTTGAGGGTACTCCTTTTCCCCATAATTCGTTAATTGAAACCATGTTTGATTTAGAAAATCCTCCTATGTAGCCCGTCATATATTCAAGAGCATTTATATGGGAATATTTGCTGTAAACATTCCTAATTGTTTTTTCCAATTCATTTTTGTTTAAGACTTTTGTGCCATCTTCTATACCTTGCTTATAACCTTCTTGCCTGTAGTTCCTTCCTTCCATTTCCCCTCCTGCCCATTAAATAAACTAAACAACTTTAATAGATAACTTGTCTATAATTCTGGTAACCTGGTTATCTCATATGAGAACTGTGGTTTTCCGCCCTTGTCACACTATAGTTTGGCTTTTCATTAATTTTAAATTTTGTAAAAATGAATCTGGCCTACACAAATTTTAAGCTGTAATTTTCCGCGGTCATTGTCTTTTTCCCTGAGCGCGTTCAATCTGAAAAATCAACTCCCCCGAGTCAAAAGGTTTGGCCAAATAATTGAAAGCACCACGCTTCATAGCCTCAGCCTCAATTTCTCTACTTCCATGAGCAGTCATAATTATCACTGACATATCTGGGTGAATATCGTGAAGTTCCTCCATTAAAGAAAGGCCGTCCTGCTTGACCAGCTGCAAGTCAACAATTGCAACATCAAAAACCTCTTGGCTAGCAAATTCCTTTGCTACATTTTCATGATTAGCTGCAACGACATTATACCCTGAAGTTTCCAATCTCATGTGAATAAGATCTAAAAGGTTTATGTCGTCATCAACGACCAGTATTTTGCTTCTCTGCATGACTGAAATGTTTTTTTTAGGGGATTAACTCCCTTTTCTGCTGTTCAATCTCAATATTCTGCACTTTTTCTATGGTTTCAAAAAGTCCAAGCCATATTTGTCCTTCTTCAGCCAACTCGCTGCCAGAAATTGTTGGACTAATTCCTGAAAGCAGTTCTTCAATTTCATAATAATCTCCTTTAAATAGCAAAAATGGTGCCAGATTGCGCTGAAACGACTAACTTATTGTTTTGTTGGGAAAAAATAAAAATGTAAGGAATATAAATGTTGTAACGGATTTTATTTATGTATGGTTTTTACTTCAGTTTGCAATCGGAAGACAATGAGAATGTTAATTATTCTTCAATATTTTAAAACGTTACCTAGTATGCATGAAATGCCATACACTAAGTAATATGTATTTAGATTTTTGGCTTAAAATTAATAGGAGATACGAATATCTAATTTATTCTGGCTGAAAACAATCACTTAATTGTCAGGTTTTGATAACTAAAAATTAGCTGTAACAGTATGATGCTTAAGAGGAGGTTAAGTTACGATCACCATAGAATGTCGGAGTTAATGATTACTTGCCAACATGTTGAGTTTTCATTCTCTTGAAACGAGTTAACATGTCCAGTGGATATTTTCAGTTTTAGGTTGAATATTCATGATTCCCACCAACCACATTGCCTTTAAAAGCACTAAAGCCTCTGATGGAATGAATTATCCATGCGGAGGCTTTAGGCAGACTTTTTTTACTTTTCCTCTCTCCTGATAATGCTCCTAAAAGATATTAAGCATCAAAGGTGATAATAGGATAAAAAGAAAAAAACAGGGCGTCAAGCAAAAAGTACCACAATGTGGTGTCTGGGGGGAAAGGTTTCAAGTCCAGATGTTTTGCCACAATCTACAGTTTTGTCATACAAAAACTGACTCAACATGTGTAGTGAATATCTTGGAATTTTAGGAACAATTCACAACCTTAGATTAATAGACATATCAGCAGTTATTTTGAATTTTATCTGGTTTATATAGTTACCTAACTGAAAGAAGAATTTGTTTAACAGCACTTACGAAAATGGGTCCTCTGTTTGGATTATCCATTTAGCATCTATTGAAAAATGATATTTCAGTTTTCTGCTGTGGGATAACCTGCACCAAGCCAAGCATAAATGCCACCCGGATGACGCAGAACGTTGTTGTAACCTAATTTTTTTGCCCACATGGCACCGTTATGACTACGAGTACACTTCACAAAACCACAATAGATGACAATAGTCTTGTCTTTATCTGGACCAAGTAATGCTGCAAAATCATCCTGGGTTTTGCCGTCTGTTTCTTTGGTATCCCATGTCTCCATTTCAGGGATGGGAAAGAGGAATTGTTTTGCACCTGGAATATGCTGTTTCTGGTAGCTGTCTTCATAGGGCATAGTATCAACGACCAGGACTTCCTTGCCGGAATCGATAAGATTCTTGAGTTCTTCGGTGGTAATAACATCATAGCCACCTCGCTGTACCTCCCGCGCAAGTTTTATAGCTCCCTGTTCCTTTTCTACCTCTTTTTCAAACTTGTTGTCACCAAACCCAAGGCTAAATGCCGATGTTGAGAATCCAAATGTAAGCAGAACAATAACAAATACAAGAATAGGCCATATCGTAATTTTCATAATTCCCTCCGTTGTTTAATGTTTTTCCTTTAGCTATTTAATATTCCGAATGACTCCTGCCTGAGGATGTGTAGTTTTCCTGAAACGCCAAAAGTAGAGATGAATAATGACGGCCATCATTGCCAAGTCCCTGTAAAAGGCTGAGCGAAGGCCATTGTATGCTATCGATTCAGGATCTTCCGGGCCAAAACAACCACAGTCTATATCCAGCCCAAGCCAGATCCCATATCCAAGAATTACGATAAACAAAGAAAGAAGGACGGCTATAACTGCTAGGCTTCCCCTTACGTCAAAAATGAGACCAATAGCAGCAACTACCTCTAAAACGGGCAAAATAATAGCAATGGGCATAACACTCATTTCCGGCACTATGCCGAAATCCCGTATTATGGCACTAAAGGCTTGAAGATCTGCTAGTTTCGTGCCCCCTGCCCAGATGAACAGTGTCGCAAGAATCCAGCGCATAAACCGGTAAAACCAGACGGATTTTAATATGTTCAAAAAAACCAACTGCAAACCCTTCAAAACTTTTGAGATATTAGTTCAGGCTTACAATGACTTAATTCTTTGGTCTATTTCAGCCAGTAATAAATTAACGACCCATGACTTACAAATATTTATATCTATTTGCCCTATAGGACAAATAGATAATTTCTATGATGGAATTAAGATAGATAAGAAAATTCCTATACAGATAGATTTTTTTAAAAATTGGGTAGGAAACCAGAGAAGGGCTTAGTATTAAATCAAGATTAATTGCCACAATCTACAGTTTTGTCATACAAAAACTGACTCAACATGTCGACTGTACACCTTGACACTATCGGTATGATTCACGACTTTTAATCTATGGAAGGCGGCCCAAAAACAAAAAGCCGTCTGGAGTGTCGTCATAGAATTTCGGGGAGGGCAACAAAAAAGGGAATCAACCTTGATTGGTCGATCCCCTAACTGACTTAGAATAACCTGTACGCTAGGTAATTTTGTTTTTCTTGAGGGGCTATATTTTTCATGCCGAAAAATTAATAGGCTGTAAAGGGGAAGGCAACACACTGAAGAGTGTCAGGAGATTAAGAGACTTAAAGACGGATTGGGGGTGACATGCCCCCTCAGTTTCAAGAACTATTTATTTAGCCCATATTATAACTAAAAACTATAGTTATTTAATAGTTCATTAATGAACTACAAAATTGCTTGCAATTGATAATTTAATATGATACTTAACCAAAAAATTTCAATAAGGTGCAATTATGAAAATCGGTATATTAAATCAGAAAGGCGGTGTCGGGAAGAGTACGATTGCGGTCAACCTTGCTTACGGCTTGGCAACGAATGGCAAAAAAACACTGTTGGTCGACATTGACCCGCAGGCACACAGCACGGTTATTTTCTGTCCCGACATCCAGAAGGATAAAACGGTCAGGTCACTGTTCCTGGACAGATCCCTTGATGCCAGGAAATTTCTTTACCCGGCACGGATCAACGGCGGGACGCTGGACAATCTTATGGTCCTGCCGTCCGACATCCACCTAGCCACCGCCTCAGAGCAAATCAGTACCAGGACTCACCGTGAAAAACTGATACATAACCACCTGCGGAAGATCGAAAACCATTTCGACTACATTTTGATTGACTGTCCGCCAACGCTTGGAGTCATGTCGGTAAACGCGATATTCACTTCCGACCTTATACTGATCCCTACCATTTACGGACGCTACTCACTGGACGGCATAGCTGACCTGTTTTCAACCATCAGCGAGGTAAAGGAATCGGACACCTATAATTACCGGATTGTTAGGAATAATTTTGATTCACGCAACAAGGTATCAAACAATTTTATTGATGAACAGATCACCCCTCTGAAATCCAGTCTCCTGAACACCATCATCCGCAAAAATGAGGCGATCAATCAAGCACAAATGAACAATGAACCGGTCTTTACCTTTGATCCAAGATCGAATGGGACAAAGGACTTTTCTTCCTTAACACAGGAGATCATCGGCCATGGCTAAGAAAAAGATCACCGGGAAAAGCAAGCTTGCCACTACCAGCTCCCCTAAAACCTCCATGGAAAAGCTGAAACTGGTGAAGCGTAAAACAAAGTTCATGCCAACAAGCTTTCGCCTGACCCCAGAAGATTCAGACCGGCTTAAGAGTATAACTGCTGCTGTTAATGAATTATCGCCCTACAAAAAAATATCCGAAACAATGGTGGTAAAAGCACTGCTGTATAACGGTCAGAAAATAAAGCCAGAAAGTTTGCTTAAAGCGGTTAAAGAGGTGATCCTGTAGAGGGAAAAGACGCTAGAAAATAAGCTAGAAAATACACTACAAATTTAGTTGATGTTCCCCTCTTTATAATAGGTTTAAATAAATTGAATAAAAATTCAGATTGACTATCACTCACCTTGAGTTCTGTCCCACAAAATCTGACCCAATATATCCACTGTACATCTTTATTCTATAAGAGCGAATTCAACTTATGGTGGGCGGCTCAAAAACAAAAAGCCGTCTGGGGTGTCGTCATAGAATTTTGGGGAGGGCAACAAAAAAGGGAATCAGTTGTGTGTTCCTGACTCCCTTGGTAATATATGGTGTCCCCGACGGGATTTGAACCCGTGTCGCCAGCGTGAAAGGCCAATTTTGAGCTTACTGTGCCTGATTTTACGCCCTTCTATGTCCGTTGAAGTCCGTCAATGTGATTTAAAAGTCGTCCCAAAAGCCGTCATAATCAGATTCAACATATCCAATGGACACCTTGTTGTCCTTTTTGGAAACATTGCTGTGTGTGAATTTATGGTAGAAATATGAATTATGTTGATAAAAAAGCAGGGCCATTTCAGACCCTGCCTGTACTAAATCTTAAATAAATTAACTTCTAATACACTAAAACTATTTCTGGTGAATTCTTTTCGTGTTTTTCATTCTCCATTTCTTTCACAACTTTAGGTGCGATTGCGAGACCTTCCTTTTCCAATCTTTTATATTCTTCAATACTGATTGTTGTGTCCGAATATGCTGCCTCAATAAACTTTTCTTTTCCGAGTAGTTCTAGACTTTTTTCAGCAATTTTTCCCAATATAGGAAACATATGAGTTCCAAGGGTATATAAAAAGCCCTCTTTATTTGAGTCAGATTTTTGTTCAAGGTAATCAAAGCATTTCCGTACAAATTCTGCCAAACCAGGGGCAAAACTTCTAACATATTCTTGAGCACCTTTTAGTGCTTTAAATCCAGGAGTCACAGGCATATAGATTTGCAGACCTTTTGCTGTAAATCCGTCAAGATGATAACCAATAATCTTATTGTTGATAATATCTCCAAATATCCCACCACCACCACCTCCTCCACAACCCCAACCACTACTGTCCATCCCAATGTCAGCGCACGATAAATTAATATTGGGAGGATTAGCTTCTAAATATGTAGGAGCATCTTCTAAAACATATCCGTAAGCAGGCAAACTAAAATCACTACAAATATAGTCATTCACAATTTCATCATTGACGCACGTTTTAATACGATATTCAAATATTTGCCCTGCCGATATGAAATCCGCCTCACTATCAAAAAAAATACTTTGGTTGCCATTAGTATAACGCCATAATATAAATTCAGGCTCACATGGAATTGCACCTTCACACCATTCATAAGAATTCCGCCATACCTCGTAAATAGTGGCGTCTGGATTATGATCCCAATTAACTTTTATAACATCTGAATATTTTCCCTCTGTAGCTGTTACACCGGTAGGAGCAAGTATTTCAGCCGTTGGAGCGTTCTCTGAAATATAACCGTAGGCAGGCAAACTGAAATTACTACAAATATATTCGTTGGTTATTTCATCAACGGCACACGCTTTAATTCTATATTCAAATATTTGCCCGAACGGTAAGATATCTTCCCCATCAACAAAAATAGTTCCATTGCGATTACTATAGCCCCACAATATAAATTCAGGTTCACATGGATTTGCTCCTTCACAAGATTCGTATGACTCCCGCCATACTTGATAATTTACTTCATTAGCATATGGAACATCGTCCCATATGACATATATTTTATTTGAATATGCCCCAGCTGTAGCTGTAACATCTGTTGGAGCAGGTATTTTTGCGTATGAATAACTATGAAAACTTAGCAACCCAAGCAATAATGCTACAACAACAATTCTTTTCATTTTAATTTCCCCCTGAGTTATACCTAAAATAAGAAACTGAATGTCATAACAATTTGCATCGTTTAGTGGTGAATGATGAAAGCATAGATCTTCTAAATGGATATTTATTGTTCGCATGTTTCTCCATCTGTTTCCCAGTTAAGGTTTTTGATGAGATTTAGATGCACGGCTAATTTCCAGCATTGGTCTGATCCTATTTCATTGCCTGAGCTATCTTCGAATTCTAATGGAATAGCATTGAAATGTTTGATATGATCCATTACAAAATTAATGAATTCTTTTTTGTTTATTTCCATTATAATGGCCCCGCATTTTCAACGAATGCTCCGGTAAGAACTACAGTTTGTGTTTACCTGGATAGTAGAAAGTTTAATTTCTTTCATAATTAAAAGATGTTGGTTAACAACATCTTTTAAATGTCTGCTCCTAATTCGATTACTCCTCATGAACCAGATGTAAGCCATTTAAGGCTTCGCTGGTATTTACGACAAGAGTCTCTTCAACACCAGCAATCATATAGCTGATTTCAAGTTGTGTTGGGGAAGGAGCCAATGGAAAGAAAATATCAAGAATTAAATTCTCATGTGACTTAATGATTACCGGCTCAACCGTATGACGCTTCTCGATTTCTTTCGACACCTTTTTTCTGTTTATATAACGAACTGTACCGATACCAATGACTGATGGTACCAGCACTACAATAGCTCCAATTGCCGCTGCCCCTACTATAACTGCTCCACCAGTCATGAGTGCAGCTGGAGCAGCAGCAGTTGCTAGAGCTCCTGCTCCTACTATAGAAGCTCCAGTCACAGCGAGTACTGTTCCGATACCAATACCCGACTTTACTTCTATATTACTATCTTCATAACGCTTGATAGTTTCTTTACTCTCCTTGACCAACTGCTTTCGGTCTGAATTACTGGCTAATCTCGTACCTAGTGAGTCCACAATAATCACATCAATTATTTGAATATCATTTTCAGTCTCATTAACCACATTTACAAGGTACTCGTCCCAGTCAGCATTTTTGGCCCAAGTACCAGGACCGTCACGCACTATGACCCAGATAAGCGTTGCTGAAACATGTTGGTCACTTGCTGTAGCTAAAGGTAGTGTATTTTCTAACGGCTGTGGTTTTTTAAGAACCTTTGTACCCCCACAACCGGTTAATAAGCCAATCAAATTAAAGATTACCAGGATCGAAATGATTTTCTTAAAAGTGGAATTTTTTGTCATGTTTCCATCTCCATTCTTTTCAAGCATAATACTGACCATTCTGAGAGTTAATCTATGCGATTCCAAATTTGTCTAACATCGTATCATTTTTATGCTAGGCCCAGATTCATTTAGCTATTCGGGATTTTTCTAAGCAAGGAGAGTGCCAAATTGCATATAATTACGCAAATGCCTGAAATATATACTGAAAATATTGACGGCACATAATTTTATGAAGAATGCACTTTAAGGCAATTGACACGCAATGAACACTTGCTGTACATTGAGTGTATGAATGCTAGAATAAAATTAGATAAAAAAGATAGAGATTTTTTTTGCAATGTTCACACGGTAGCTTTCTGCAATCCCTTTGAGACAAAGTCTTTGGAACTGTATCGTAAAATTGCCGGGGACAAAAAAGATTCTGATTACATCCTAAGAGAAAAGGTAGCTACTGCAGTAAGTGAAAAGCTTAAAAAAATTTCAGCAAAGGGAAATCTTAACTGGCAATTTTTGGAAGGTGAAGAAAGGGAATACCTGCGTATGGCAATCTTATATGACGCCTACCATAAATACTTTGATGAATTTGAGATGTTGATAGTCAACCAGATTGCAGCTGACAATGTTCCATGTTCGGTTCCTTTTGCTCAAGATACCTTGAGTTATTTACATCAAAATGGCTTCAGTAAAAAAGAAGCTTTGCATTACTTTGCTTTCTTTTATCAACTGGCAAGAGCTTGGTATTTCATATATCAAGGATTGATAGGTCGTAATCCTTCAATTGAAAAACTTCGTTCCGATTTATGGAGAAACATATTTACCTATAATTCACGATGGTATGAAAAGCTCCTTTGGGATCGGATGGAAGATTTTTCAACCTTTCTTGTTGGCGAAACAGGGACTGGCAAGGGAACTGCGGCTAAAGCAATCGGCCGATCCGGTTACATTCCCTTTGATCAAAAAAAAGGTTGTTTTGCAGAAAGTTTCACCAGAAATTTCATTGAAATAAATCTCTCCCAATTTCCTGAATCTTTAATTGAATCTGAATTGTTCGGTCATAAAAAAGGTTCTTTCACAGGTGCTATAGGAGACCACAAGGGAGTATTTGCCCGTTGCAGCCGATATGGAGCAATTTTTTTAGATGAGATTGGAGATATTTCAATACCTGTTCAGATTAAACTCTTAAAGGTCATCCAGGAACGAAATTTTTCTGCTGTGGGCAGCCACGAAAAACTCCACTTTCATGGAAGGGTTATAGCTGCAACCAATAAATCCCTCGAAGAACTCAGGAGGCATGGAAAAATTAGGGATGACTTTTATTATAGGCTATGTTCTGATATCATCGTCGTCCCATCACTTAACCAGCAGATAGCCGAGGACCACAACTCCATTATAATTCTTGTTGAGCATGTTGTTCAGAAGATTCTAGGTGAATCAGCGCCAGAGCAGCTGAAACACATAATGGAAATCCTTGATAAGGAGATCGACAGTAGTTACCGTTGGCCAGGCAATGTCCGTGAGCTGGAACAGGCAGTAAGGCGTATTCTTCTGACCAATCATTATAGTGGAGAAATATATAGAAGCCCTGACAGTATGATAGAGCAAGTACAAATGGCAATAAAAGAAGGATCACTAAATGCGCAGGAACTTCTTTGCTGGTATTGCTCAGGACTTTACCAACGGCATGGCACTTATGAGAAAGTGGCAAGTATTACGAAATTAGATCGACGCACTGTCAAAAAATACATTATGACCGTGATGAAGAATTGAAACAAAATGCAATTAAATCAAAAAGCCACATTGCTTGCCACAATGTTGAGTTTTGTAATTCAAACATTGATTTAACATATCCAACGGACATCTTAAATATCAAATAAAAAACCCCACCATTTCTTTCTGGCAGGGTTAATATATCTAATGGTTTCCTTGATATTTCAGGAATGATTTACGCTGCAAAAATTACAGAAGTTAAGAGTTTTATGAGAAAATCAGTATGATACCGA
>JGI2160J19893_10000830_pt1 | contig 10060 bp, 5 predicted proteins | sample DeeMarSeWOR28_12_FD_19893 | JGI IMG/M metagenome (IMG submission 19893)
GACGATAGTTCGCCAGCAGGTTGTTGACGAACTTCCAGTTATCAAAGTTACTCACGCCCCCGCTCTGGTTATCGACGGCAAAGTCGGTGCGGTTCAGGAAGGTCCAGCGACGCCCAAACGGCCGCTGCACCAGGCCGAGGCGCAGATCGCCATGCGTGCCTTCGATCCCGCTGGTGGCCTGGGTTTCAAACAACTGCAGGCGTGCTGACAGGCCCAGGCCCTTGCGCGGTTCACCCACCGCACCGGAGTAGATGCCCCACTTGTCTTCGCTGTCAGCGGTGCGATGTTCAACGCGCGACGTCCACGACCAGCCTTGATGTTGATAGGTGGCGCCCAGCGACACGGCGGTGAAATCTTCCGTGTTACCCGATGCCGGCGGCAGGGTGGAGCCAAACGGTACATTGCCCGGATCCTTGATGGTGGTGCTGTTGTCGACGGCCGCATCGACGCTCCAGGTATCGGTCAGCTGCCAGGTTTGTTTCAGGCCGGCGTTGGCAAACAGGCGCGGGCCGTATTCACTGGTGCGTTGTTCCAGCGAGGTATTGAGGGTAGCGCCGGTCCAGGGCCGCGTGTTCATGCCGACGCGGGTACCGCGCGTATCTTCGTTGTCGCCGAAGGTGAATTCCTGTTCCACGAACAGCGTAGTGGACGGATTCAGCAGGTAATCGGCCCCCAGGATGGTACGGGTCGGATAATTGGGGTTGGCGTTATCCGACAACGACTGATAGTGATCAATGCGCAGGTTGAGGCGATGATCCAGGAACGTCTTGTGGCCACCGAGACTGAACTGGTCAGAGGTGTTGGAGGTGCCGTTGCTGTAACTGTCCTTCGCCATCAGCAAGCCGGCCTTGGCGCCATAGTGAGTCGCGTCATATTCCACCCCGGCTTCGATCACATCCCGATCCGCATTAGTCTGCAGGTCGGTCTGGCGGAAGGCCTGCGCGATGAAGTCGAACTTGTCGGTCAGGTGATAACGGCCGTCGATACCATAGATGCTGGTACCGCTACCAATCACGCTTTGCTGACCGAGACCAAAACCGGCTTCCTGTTCACGGTAATAGATCGTGCCGTCCATCTTGCTGGAGGTATGCCGCAGTTCCGCCAGGTAGGCATCAACGCTGTCGGCATTGGCCGCCTCGCTGGTGGCATACTCCAGTTTCAGTTGTGTGCTATCGGTGAAATCAATAGTGGCATCAACACCGGCCAGGGTATCGTCACCGCTATCCTGACCCTGGTTGATATAGGTCGCACCGACTTCGACCTTGTTGTCCAGTAACTTGACCGCACCGCGCCCACCGTAGGTCCATGCTTCCACATCCTGAGAACGGGTTTCATAATCGACCACGATGTAAANCAGATTGAGGTTGGCGTCCTTGCTCGGTACNGGTTGTTTGAAGTACAGCGTCCCGGCGTCGTAGTCGATGTTGTAATCGATGTTGCGTGTCATGGATTGCGATGACAGCACGATCTGCGGTCGGAAGCGATCGCGGGTCTCGATGCGGACCTTGTCGGAGTTGAAGACCAGATCGGGATAACGCAGGCGGTACAGGCCGGAAGTGCCGTCACCGCGAATTTCATCTTTAATGAAATTCTGATCGGTTTCACTGGCGAACACATTCAGGTTGAAATGTTTGCTGCGCAGTTCGGATTTGAAACCGGTGAGGGAACGATCGTAACGCGCCAGTTCGGTGACGGTCAGACCGGTTTTGTAATCACCAAACAAGGCATAGAACTGGCGGCGCTCCAGTTTGACATAAAGTTTTTCGCGGCTGGCGGCATCATAGCCCTGCACCGTCTTGTCGCCATAAACCGGGAAGTAGGTATCCGGATCAATCTCCTGGAACAGGCTATTGCGTTCTTCCTCATCCTTGTCGGTGTCATACGCCAGGGTCAGGAGCCATTCGCCCTTGATGCTGCCCTTGGCAAAGAAGCTGACCTTGCCGTCGGTGTAGGTATCTTCTTCCAGGTCGGCGGCGGACAGCGCTTCAAGGTTGCCGCTGACCGTGTTATGGGCCACGCTGCCTTCCGCCAGACCAACCAGGATCCAGTCGCGTTGTGCCGCCTGGATCCAGGGCCGCAGTTTGGCGTCGCGCTGTTGCAACGGAATGATCAGCGTGGCTTCGCCGGACTTGGTGGTCGGCTTGAGTTCGATCAGGGCAATGCCATCCTTGCCGACACGGTAACGCGGGTTGCCGCGATCTAGCCCGGCCAGTGGCCGATCCAGCAAGTCGTCGATGTTCTGTTGCGCGATGTACGGGGCTTCAACGCTGAACTCGCCGATCAGGCCTTCGCGAATGGGACGGTTGTCCCGGTCATACAGGCGCACGGCAATCACCGGTGTTTGTTTGCCGTCGGCAATCAGGCGCGATTTTTCTTCCACCAGTTCCGCGCGCACCGGCAGCGATGAGATACGCACATCACGCTCGATGGTTCGCAGCAGTTTGCCGTTGGCATCGCGCACTTCCACGACCAGTACGTTGTTACCTTTTTCCAGGTCTACCCCGGCCCACTGACTGACCGCCACCGTGCCGGCCGAATTCCTGGCCTGGGTGTTGAAGTTCAACGTACTGACCGGTTCACCATTCAACAACAAGGTCACTAGTTGCTGCGGCGCGTGTTTCACCGCGATCTTGATACTCGGAATCGGCGGGTTATAGTCCGCTTGCGGCCACAGCAGTTCCACTCCCGGCTGGGCCTTGTCCAGCCAGGCCTTGTCAAACTTCGGCATGGTGAGCAGTACGATCTCTTCAGTCGCGGTCTTTCTGTCGGCCGGTGGTTGATTTTGCCATTCACCTTCCACTTCAATTTCNATGTTGCTGACGGAAGTGATATCCGTGAGTTGCGACGCATCCAGCATGGTTTCCGTCACAATATGCAGTTCGACCCGACGGTTTTTGGCGCGGCCCCGATCGCTAAAGTTCGGGGCATAGGGTTTGGCGGCGCCGAGGCCGTTCACCACCAGGGCGGAATCGGGCAGCTCCAGCAGAGTGGCGAGGTATTCACCCACGCTCTTGGCGCGGGCGACCGACAGCATAAAGTTGTCGGCGAAGGTGGCGATGGAGCGTTCGCGGATCGGTAAATTATCGGTATGCCCGGTGGCTTCGATACGCACCACCTTGTGGTCACGCAAGTAATCGGCAATGCGTTTGAGTTCGGCCTTGTCCTGCGCGGTCAGTTCCACGCTGAAGGATTCAAACTTCGGACTGACTTCGCCTTTGAGATGTTTTTCATGGCGCAGGCGTTTCATTACCGTTTCCACCACCGGCGTGCGTTGATTCTTCTGGCTCGGGGTATTGAACATGAGGAACGCCTTGCTGGGCAGAATGGCGGTTTGACCATTCACTTCCGCTTGCGCAAGGAAATTCAGTTGCTTGGCCCAGGTACCCGGGACCTTGCCAAGGTTGTAAATAAGTACCGAACCCCGTACTTCGGGATCCGCGATGCTGCGGTTATCGATCACACTACTTCCAGGCAGGTATTGCGTGCTGGGTGGCAGACTGACCATCAGGCGCATGTTATCCAGCGGCACATCCCCACCTCGCATGGCCAGATGGTAGGTGGCGACATGATCTTCCACACTGCTGTTGAGTAACAGTTCCACTTCGGCTTTGGGTGGGGGTAACGCTTTGACATGGAAATCGGTCCGCCACAAGGTACCGCCCTGCAGGTCAACAAAGCGGGAGAAGGTGCGGCCGGCAAAGCGTGAATGTTCATCACAAATGACCGGTTCAAATTGCGGTGCGAGGGAATCGAGATCCATTTGCACCACGTGACTGCCGGGTTTCACGCCTTCGATGTGGAACATACCCTGTTCATCGGTCACCACATAGGTGCCGTTTTCCAGGTAAATGCGCACACCGGCAAGGCCCCTGGCATTGTCGCTGTCCGGGGCATCACATTCATCCGCGATGACACGACCCATCAGAATGTTACGTGTACGTACGAAGTCCTGCTTGATGCGAACACTGGCCGTTGCCTGGTTGGAACTGAGCGCGCCACCATTGGCATTGGCAATCGCGCGGTTGATGGCATTACCGGTGCGGGCCGCAATAGCGACTTCAACCACGTAACGCATTTCACTCACGCTACCATCGGCAACGTCATTCAGGTTAAAGGTCAGGGTTCGTCCGTCCGGACTGATTGTCGGATCCGCAGCCGGATTACCGGCAAGCGTGGTGGAACCACGTTGATAGCGTAAGCCAGGCGGCAGGGTATCGACGATGCGCGTTGCGGTTGCAATGGCACCCGAATTGTTGGTCAGGTTGAGACGGTATTGCAGGAAATCACCTACCGCGACCACCTGTTTGTTGGCTTCCTTCACCAGGAAGAAGCCGGTCGAGCCGGGATCCAGCGGAATGTCCACCTGAATGGCCGGACCCAGTACCACATCAAACGGCAGGCCACGTGATCCATCTTCATCGATAACAAACGGCGCACCCGGCAGAGTCTGCAAAACGACCGTGGGTACCACACTGGGCGCGTTGTAGCTGGCAGGCGGTGTGACTTGCAGGCGATAGGTTCCCGGCGCTACAAACGGGAAGCGATATTCACCCGGCCCGAAGTTATACACCGTGCCACCACTGTCCGTGGTGCTACCGCCACTGGTAATGGTCGAGGGGAAAGTACTGATCCCATCATCCCCATACACCGTTGCCGGCAGGTTGGTGGCATTATCGATGAGTGTGACTTGCGCGCCATTGACGGGTTGGCCGGTGGCACTGTCGAACACCAGGCCGAAAGGATCTACCAGCGCAGCGCTGGCGGCGGTGTCCGTGCCGTCGACGACATCGACATAGTTACCGGCAACATCAATCCCTTCCTGCAAACCAAGCTGGCCATTCGCCGGATTGGCTGCCGCCGGATTGCTGGCACCCACATACGACTGAATGTAACCGGTAAATACCCCGGTATTCGGCCCGGTCTCCGTCAAACGCAGCACTTCGGTATCGCCGTTGGCACTGACGTTGAGGGTGACCACGACCGTTTCGGCCGTCGTGGCATCGAGGTTTTGATCCAGATCGGTGACACGCACAAAGATCGGATCACCCTGGTGATACACCGTGACCGGTTCCAGCGGAACGGGATTGAGGAGATCGATCGGCACGGCACTGCCTGCCGGGGTCGGCGGAGGCATGGGTACAAACGGTCCGGCTGCTGTACCACTGGTGCTGTAGTCCGTGATCGCCACAGGCACAGCTTGTGCTGTTCCGGAAGCGGGGGCGTATTGCAGGAGCTCGAAGCTGGAAGGTGTCCTCACAATCACCGTTACCGTGGTAACAGTATTGGAGGTGCTGGTGTTGCCGCCATTGAAAGTTGCCGTAGCGGTGTTATCGATCACCGTTCCCGCGGGTACCGCGTGACTGATGACAGGTAACAGTAACAGGCTGAACAACAACAACCAGAAGCCGGCCTGCCCATAACTGCGTGTATGAGACACAGTCATGGGCAGACCGACTTGCTGGCTACAGCAAGTCGTCAACCTGTCTGCTTGTACGGGCAACTTATGAGTCAGTTGTTCCATACGTGCAGACGCGACTATGCCGCCGGCCAGAAAGCCGGCGGCACGCCGCCATGCAGTACTTAAAATGCGGAACAACAACTAGCTCACCAATGGCTTACTCGACCACCACACCAAAGGTGATGTCGAAAGCACCGGTGCTGACCATGGAACCGGTCGTTACCAGACGAATGTCCGTGACAGTCGTATTGGCGCCTGTCGGATCATCCGCAGCTGGAGCAGCGCCCCAGGTGCCACCACCGTCGGTCGAATACTCGAAGCTAGCTGCCAGACCACTGGTCCCCGCGGTAAAGGTTGCCAGATCCGCTGCTGTGCAACGTGTCCCCGCCGCAACGCAAACCATTGTGTTGGCCGGGATCGGATCGGAAACGACTACCGTGTCGGCATCCACCGCCCCTGTACCACCATTGGTGATGGTGATCTGGTAGCGTACAACCGCACCCGGAATGGCATAGCCACCATCGCCGTTGAACTCATCGTTCACGTTGGCGATGACTTTGGCGGCCGTGAGTGCAGCACTGACCACGGTATAGGTAGCAGCATCGGAATGCTGACCGTCATTGGCTGCATCACTTGTCGTTCCAGCGCCATCGGCGAAGACCACTTCAACACCGCCAGCAGTAGGAAGTGCCGTGTCATCTGTCACCGTATCGGTCCCGACATCGGTGGTTTGGGCCACCAGGCGAACATCATCGGTCGTTCCGTCTGCTGCGGCAGCCGGGGTATCGGCAACGACAAACACCGTCACTGAAAGCCGACCACCCACGCCATTATCGTGATCGAGACCGGCAGTGGTGGTGGCACCGACGGCAAACTCACCGCCCGGGAACAGGTTGGCGAAGTTACCGGTGGTACCCACGATGTATTGCGGGTCCGAGGCATCCCAGCTACCGATGGTGCCACTGTCCGGATCATCCACATAGATACGAACGTTACCCATGGGAATGTTGGCAGTCGGGATCGCCGTAGACAGGAGGTAACCCTGTGCCGTGTTACCGGTGTTGGTGACGGTGTAGGTTTGCACCTGGTCCGTCGCACTCGGAGTAACGTTCACGTTGTTACCGTCTTGGTTGGCTACCGTCAGGTCGACGCGGTTGTCGACAACGAAGTCGACAGCCAACGACGAGGCACTACGGTTATCACCGGCCACGTCATAGTCGACTGTCGCGGTGTTACTGATAGTGACGCCGGATGCGGTGCCGACCGCCAGCGCGGTTTGCGTGCCTCCGACGAAAAATGCCAGGGCCAGTATCAGGCCGATGGCTTTGCGCATGTTTAAGTACTGCATGGTACTTCTCCTTACGTTTGTGTTACTTGGTAAAAACAATTTGCGGCTTAACCGCGGGTAAAACTCCCTTGCGGGAAATCGAGGACCAGCTCGTGCCGGTGGTCCCGGTCCGGCGCGTGCTTGCGGGCCCGCACGAATGCGAACCGAAAACTGAGTTGAATGGGTTAGTGAAGTCATCATCAAACGGATTCCCTTACTTCACCCGGGCGCGATACCACACCGGTGCTTCCTGACCGGGTTGCAGGCTGAACTGCAAGGTCCAGCGCACGTGGGTGTAGTCTTCTACCGTTGCCGCGCGGGGTTTGCCGGCGGCGTCCTTGACGGTCAGGTTGGCCGCGGTGTTGTAGGACTCTCCGCCATCGACGGAGAAGGTGATGTTGGTACCGGCACCGAAGGCACTTCCATCGACATACACGGTTTGTGGTGGCACCGGGTTGGTCACCACGATGTTGTCAGCCGGTTCGGTGCCGGTATTCTTGGCGGTGATGGTGTAGATCACCTCGGTACCCGGTACGACGCGGGTAGCCTTGCTGCGCTTGACGATTTTCTCGCCTTGTTTGTTCACTTCGGTGACTTCGATTTCAGCCACGGTAGTGACCTTGATCTCAGCCAGCACCGGGTTACTGAACAAGGCCAGTAACAGGATGCTGCTGATGGTGTTAATTGTTTTCATATTGCCTCCCGTGCAATTAATTGATGATCACTTCGAACGTAATGGTTTGAACCGGTGAGGCCGGGGTCAGATTGCCCAGGTTCACGGTGACGGTATTCGGGGTCGTGTCGCCCACATCGCCGGCATCGGCATCCACCACATCGGTCAAGGCGGCGGCATTCAATGTCAGGGTGTTGGCGGTGTAAGTGGTGTTGGCCGGAATCGGATCAGTGATTACCACGCTGTTGGCCGTGCCGGGACCGGTTACCGTGACATCGATGCGGTAGGTCATGGTGGCACCGGGCATGGGCTGGTTGCCGCCGAGGGGATCGCTGATCACCACCGACTTCAATAACGACACGGTGGTATTGGTGACTTCGTAGGTGCCGATGGCACTGCTGCTGCCACCCGAGGTACCGACCACCGCGGTGGTGTTGTTATCCCCGGCATTGGGGAACGCCGTGCCGGGTGCGCCGCTGCCGGTGTTGGAGGTGGCGGTTAACTGACTGTTACCGAGATCACCGCCGTTCAGACCGGCCGGAATGTTGTTGCGGACAAATACCGTTTGCGTGGCATCGGCCCCCAGCACCGGGTCATTAGTGCCAGGGATGTAGAGGGTATCCACGCCGGGGTTAAAGTTGCCGTTGCCATTGGCATCCAGGTAGATGTCCACAAACACCGGATCGAACTGATCCCCGCCCAGGGCGTTTTGCACGCTCAAGGCATAACTGTCAGTACCGTTACCGGTGTTGGTGAGCAGGAAGGTCAGCACCTGGTTGGTGTCGGGGGTAGCGACACCGACATTGGTGGCATCCTGCCAGGTGACATTGACATCGAGTTTTTCATCCACCCGGAACGTGACGGTATTACTGTTAACGCTGTCACTGCTACCGGCGATGGAATACACCACCGTGGCGGTGTTACTGATGTCGATGCCGGCACTGGTACCGAGGGCCAGTGCGGATTGTGGTAGCCATAAGGCCAGCAACATGGCCAGCATGAGTCGCCGGGCGGTTACGGCATGACGAACGCCATGGCCGGGTGGGGAGATCCGTTGCGGATCGCGGCGCCGACCGCGGGAGTCACCGACCGGGTCAACGGTGCAACTCATAGCGGTAGCGGCGAAGGAGGAAAGGATGGAGGAAAAACATTGGCGCAACGCGGCCAGGGACAGACCACGCAAGCTTGTAACCGGGTAAACAGATTTTTTTTGTTGTATAAACTTCAACGTCTTCGCTCAATGTGCAAGGGTTTGCACACACAGCACCGGCAAATGCCAGCCGTCGCCACGGCTGGCACAGTCGTCCCTGATCGATCCTCTTAACCCCTGCAATGAGCGTTAAATAACGCGTTTTTTATTCTTGACCCGGTGTGTGTGTGATCACACTTATTAACAATGTATCTTCCTGGTGTTTGTATCGACCAAATTGCTGTTTTGCTTATATAAAATTGCAATAAGTGGACCATCTCACACTTTTTTATATTATCTTTAAAAATCAATAAGATGCAGCCAAAATTAATCATCTTTAAAAGTATGGGTATGGGGTCAATTTGTGAACGATTGTTAAAGATCGTCACATTATGACAAAAATGAGTATTTCACATTAAAAAACAATAAGTAATAACGCTTATGTAATAGTTTGCTTTAAGTCTTAGTAATAGTGTTGGTTAAGCAAAAATGAGTGAATTGAAGCGGTGGGTTTATGCGAGCGAAATGCGTTGCTGCAGGGAGGGGAGAGACAATCAAGGGAGCAGGAAAAAGATAGAAACACCAGTGACAAACACGGAACACAGGTATTCGCGTTAACTCAGTACCTCGAATTCGGCCTGACCACTGCTTTTGTTGATACGGATACGCATTTCACAATAGGCATTGGTTTCCATGGGGTCATCACCGCAGCCGCAATTGATGACAATTTCCGTAAAGAAAATCCCAGCTTTGGCGTGAATCCCCTGATCATCCTCGTCGGCACTCAAGATGGTGGCCGTGATCTGGCCGTCGTCGACATAACCGCCTTGGTTTACAGCCTTGTCTAAAGGCAAGCTGCCAGGGGCTAACTGCTCAAGTTCGGTTTTCAGGGCCTGAGGAAATGCGGTGGATTGCCAGGCGTGGAGTGAACTGAGAAGTTTGATCATTTAACGGTCATCCCTGGCTATCTTCCTGGCAAGGATAAATGGCATAAGCAGGTAGAGAACCAACGATAGCGCATAGGCGGAACCAGAAACAGGGTCGCGCGATGCAAAATACTCGGCGAGCGACATATTTCTCAGGCTCAGGACGAAGGTAAATTCAGCAAGCAACAGTAGTGACACAGCGATGAGGCCGACGGTGAGATAACCGGAAAGGCGTGGTAGCCGCGGGAAGCGATACACAAGAAGCCTGGCAGAAAAATAAATTACGATTAACATCAACGGCATTTCCAATAATTCTGCGTACCTCTCACCGATTTCAGGTACCAGTACTAACACCCTGATGAAACCCAGCACAAACCCTGCCAGGAACACGAGGGCGAAATAGCTAAAGCTACAAAGCAGGATGGTTTTCATATGGATTGGAATGAGAACCGTCTCGATGTCGGTAACGGTTCACAAAATTGTCGAA
>JGI2160J19893_10000834_pt1 | contig 10017 bp, 21 predicted proteins | sample DeeMarSeWOR28_12_FD_19893 | JGI IMG/M metagenome (IMG submission 19893)
GCACCCGCTTTACTATTGGCAATCAGCCGGGCGCCGAGTTTCTTGAAATAGCCATTCCCCAGCCAGCGATGATCCTGACCGCCGGTATTGATCACAATCTTAACGGGTTTATCAGTAACAGTTTTGATCAGCGCATGAATTTCAGCCGCACCTTTATAGGTGCCGCCAGAGTCAATCAGAACCACCCCTTCTGAAGTAACGACAAACCCAAAGGTGGCATTGTTACCCAGGTTTTCGGGGGTGCGATTACCAAGTTCTCCAATAATGGCATAAATATTCTCATCAACCTGTTTNAGTTGTAACACGGTATCCGCGTGGGATGGAGTAGAGATGTTAGTTAAGGTGATAAGTAGAAAAAGTATTATCTTGAAGCCACGTGGGTTTTTCATCTTTCTTCCAATTTTCAGTATTATCGAACACTAATTAATGACATAAGCAGGAATGAACTTTAAATAGCAGAAAAAGTATCAGCAAAAAAGGTCTACGTGGAATTTAAATAAAAATCTCCCCTGTCTTTTATGCGCGATATACTTCTTGTTGGCCTGCTTTAATCGTGCATTACTTCAAATTCAGCTTGCCCGGTGGTCTTATCGATGTGGATTCGCATTTCACAATAGGCGTTGGTTTCCATCGGGTCATCACCACAACCGCAATTTATCACGATTTCGGTGAAGAAAATGCCAGCCCGGGCGTGAATCGACTGCTCATCCGCATCAGCATGCAATACCGTGGCGGTGATATGGCTGTCGTCGACATAGCCGCCTTGTGTTACCGCTTTTTCCAACGGCAAGCTTCCCGGGGGCAGTTGCTCGAGTTCCATCTTTAGCGTCTCGGAAAACGATGCGTAGGAACAGGCATTTAGTGAGCTGAGGAATTTAGACATTTAGCTTTGCGGACTGTTTTTTTGCAATGATATATGGCATGAGCGCATAGAGGAACAAGGAAAACGCATAGGCCTTGCCAGAAACGGGATCGCGGAATGAAATATATTCCGTCAATGAAATACCTCTGATGCCCAATACTAATGTAAATTCAGTCAGTAATAATAGTGCCAGGGCGATAAAGCCCGTAGCGAGATAAGAAGAAAGACGTGGGAAGGCAGAAAATCGATGTACAACAAATCGGGCCGAAAAATAGATGGCGATCAGCATTAATGGCATTTCAACAAGCTCTGCATTTCTTTCACCAAACTCAGGAACTAAAAATAATATTCTGAAAATACCCAATATGAAGCCTATAAAAAACACTAGACCGAAATATATCAGGCTTCTAAGTAAAATTGTTTTCACGATAGAGTATGTCTAATGTCGCCGTTCACTCCGTCGCTCCCAAGGATCGGCTGCAACAGCTGGTTAGGTTCGCAGTTGTTCATGTTACGTAAGCTTATTAGAAGGTTATTGACAAGCAGCCCTTGTTGCGGCCGGTAAGTTGCTTAAGGGCGCGAAGCCGAGCGTTGACGCAGTCTGTGCTTGGGCCTCGGGGACTTCAAAGATACCGATACGACCATCGGCGCCACCGCACACCGCTGCATAGGCGTTACCATCAAATCCGCAAGCAGAGGAAAGCACCTGAATGCCTGCGTCACTAAGTTGGTGTTCCATTTCTGACAAAGTTATTCCGCCGCCAGTGCATTGCACGGAACCAGCATACTTATAGAGGCTGAGGTTGGTGCTCGGTAAATTGTCATCATCGCCTCTGCATGCAATAAGAAAAGCACAGGCTACTAGAAGGAGTAGAAATGTGTGCATGGTGTATTCTGTAGAGATTAACGCTAAGCTAAGCGGCGCGCGTTAGTGCGACCTTGCTTGAGCGCCGTGTTAATTGCCTTTTAATTAATATAAAAGTCGATATTAATATTACCTTGATTATCGTAGGATGCATTAAATACCGTCATAGCATCGACTTCAATAAAATAAGTGCCATCAATTATTTGATAGTTACCTTTTTCAATAGAACCTTTCAATGCTTTGGTGTTTATTAACCAGTTACCGAATTCAATAGACAAATCTAACGTTTTTTGTAGAAATTGTTCCTCGGTATAGGCTTGCTTAGTTCTTAGCTCAATAGCCATTCCCAGATGAATGCAGCCACCGCCTTTAACTATAATTTCTTCATTATTTCTATGGGTTATGAGTGTTCTACCATCGGGCTCAATTTTTGAGTTTCTATATTCAGTGCTGTATTTTTTTATAAAATTAATATATACAGTTTCATCGAAAATACAATCTTCTTCTGCATAGACAGAGACAGAAATAAAAATTAGCAAGATGTGTAGGAGTTTCATGGAACTAATGTTACAGATAAATGGTGCTATGCTTTGTCGCGTTCTTTTTTGATCGCCTTATTAGGGCTTATTTTTCTTAAGCGCAACTTAGTCGACTAGAAAGCTCAAGCGTTCATCAGCTTTTTTAGGTTCAATGTGAAGGATTTCAGCGCTTACAACATTTTCTACAACAAAAGGATCAAGGTTTATTCTCTTTTGTAACTCGGATAAGGATGTATTATGAGCGACTACAGATCCGCCTAAATTGGGTTGAAGGCTACCAACCAATAAAAATACGCCATCCTCAAAACCTTGCCTTATCCACTGATTGTGTCCATCCATATGTTCACCAGCTTTACTTTTGTTATCAGAAAACTTTAGAAGAATGACAAACATAAATAATCTCCATAGCAGATTTGTTATTAACTTTGCTAAGCCCTAACGGTTGAGCTAAAAGGCGCGCGTATTTAGCGTGTCCTGATTGAGTAATTGGTTTGAAGGCGCCTCACTTGATTCATTTTCGCAATCACTGGCCTCTTTTTGCATTAAAGAGAATTTATATTCAACAACTTGATGGAGGATCTTAATTTTGCGGTCTTCCGATTCAGGCCACCACACTGTCCAAGTACCACCATTACGATCTAATTCAAGATATTCAATGCCCTCGGTATCAAGAATATTGTGAAAATATCTCCTAACTTCGGAGTCGACAAATTGAACAGAAGTTGCTGAATCGAATGCTCTCTCGGCTTTCTGAAATTCCTCCTTTAAACTGCTTTTATATCGAATCATTCCGTCCGTGTATTCATATGGAACCCCTCTTTGGTCCAAGAGTTTCATTAAACGATTCATATGTTCTTGATCTGAGCTTTTAAAAGTACTTTCATCGCTAATTGAGAATCCACAGGAGATCAATAATATTGGTAATACAATTAGCAATAGGAACTTGATACTTTTCATTAGTCGTCTTCTAACGTTGCATTAAATAGCTGTCAAAAACAGAGCGAAGCGGCGCTTTTGGCAGTCTGTTTTAGATGCTTTGTTAGAAGTTATCAGGCTACTCATCTGTTTTAGAGTTCAACAACTCTTCCAGTGCGCTAATAGATAATGTTTTTACAGAATCTTCAATTGCCTCTAGTGCCATAAAACCGATGTGGCTAGTAATAAATTTGGTTTCTTCCTCCGTAAGGCTTCGCTGTAACCTTTTAACACATTGCTCTGCAATGGAATTATGCCAGTCTCGTAAATGTGCTTTATTTGCCATATTTATGCTTCTAACGGTTGAGCTAAAAGGCGCGCGTATTTAGCTTGTCCTGGTTGAGCGATTGGTTAGATGGCGCCTCACTTGATTCATTCTCGCAATCACTGGCCTCTCTTTGCATTAAAGAGAATTTATATTCAACAACTTGATGGAGGATCTTCATTTTGTGGTCTTCCGAGTCAGCCCACCAAACTGTCCAAGTACCACCATCACGATCTAGCTCAAGATATTCAATGCCCTCGGTATCAAGAATATTGTGAAAATACCTCCTAACTTCGGAGTCGACAAATTGAACAGAAGTTGTTGAATCGAATGCTCTCTCGGCTTTCTCAAATTCTTCCTTTACACTGCTATTGTATCGGATCATTCCGTCAGTGTATTCATATGGAACCCCTCTTTGGTCTAAGAGTTTCATTAAACGTTCCATATGTTCTTGATCTGAGCTTTTAAAAGTACGTTCATCGCTGATTGAGAATCCACAGGAGATCAATAATATTAGTGTTACAATTAGCAATAGAAACGTGATACTTTTCATTAGTTGCCTTCTAACGGTTTAGCGGTCCCGACTTGAGCGATTTGTTAGATTTTTTTTCATTTTTAATTTTAATAAGATAAATACCATGAACAATTAGCAAAATTGAAACTGTAAAAAACAACCCGATTACAATCCGATACTCCCCAGAATAATCGTTGAGTGAATATTCAGTGCAAACCGGTCCTCTTGCACAAAGTGTGATTTTCTCGTTTTTGATACCATACACACCCAAAATGAATGCAACGAAAGAAAGAGTAAACGAAAGGTAATATGCGTGTCTTGCGAGTTTCTCCTTTATGCTATTCATTTATAAACCTAACGGTTGAGCTAAAGGGCGTCAAAAACCGCGTAGCGGTTTGGCGGTCCCAACTTGAGCGATTTGTTAGCCTATAAACTAAAGTTCGAAAACTGAACCAACCTTCTTATAGCCGATTTTTTCATAGTAAGCATCTTCATCCGATAATGCATAGACAGTCATGTTGGAGAAATCCAATTTGATACGCTCAATCAACGATCTTCCTATTTTTTGATTTCTCCATTTAGGTATTACATATAATTCACTGATATAAATAGCGAGCCCATTATCCAGAAGCGCTCTAACATATCCGCATAACTCGTAATTGTCATGACAGACATATGTGACACTGTCTTTAAGAGAATTCCTGTAATTACCTATCGCGTCTTTGTTGGTAAATATGTCCCACTCAGGATCATTTTTAATTGCTGCCAAAATATCATCTTCATGCTCAAGCTTATATTCTGATATTTCCATACTGTTGTACGTATATTGGGGTCTAGAAAGCTCCGTTTAGGGCTAACGGTTGATCTAAAGGGCCGCAAAAACCGCACAGCGATTTCGCGGTCCCGACTTGAGCGATTTGTTAGAAGCAATCATTCAATTACCTCTTTGAACCCGAGAGAACGTAAAGTTTGAATCAGTTTTTCTAATTGCACTTTTTTAAACCAGCCTTTATCTACCATGATGTCGTTTTGGCCGTCTATGCGAAAAGCAAAATATTCATTGCTCAATACTAGTTTATAATCGCTTGTATTTGACACTTCATGTACTTTGCCAAAAATATTCCATATTAATATTTTATTATCTTCAATTAACAACGTTGGTTTTTTTAGCCAAGTATTCGCCAAATAATACAAGGGAGACAAAAGTGCAAACCCATAATTATTAAAATAATTTCACCAGTTATAATAAAGCCGAGAGAAACTGCTATTAAAATGATTCCAGAGCCCAGCAATTTAAATATTGCGATACTTTTGTCTTTGTAGATTTCTTCCATTTTATCTTCTAACGTCAGAATTGTGGTGGTGGATTAAGCGCGCAGCGCTTTAGAAAGTCCCACACGAATGACTTGTTATGCATTTTCTTTCCCCCTAAAAGAAGGATCAGACCAAACCGTAACAACAAACCAAGAGATACTCCCTGTATCTACTAACATTAAGAACGCGGTTACTAAACTTAACCAAAGGCTTTGTGGTAAAAGCCAAGCACCGATCAGTACTAACCCACCAATCAGAGGGAGACCTGAAACATGCTTATAGTTGTCTCGCGATTTACCCAGTATTAGATGGACAGGATATCGCAAAAGCGAGGTGTACATATTTGCGACACTAACAATGGCCCCAAGCACAAAAATAATATAACCCATTTTTGGATACTGACCACCCAACAATCGCCATTCCGTAAAAAATAACGCCGCACACATAATAAGTGGTAATATTCCTATAGTGCCCCAAAATACTCTAGTCATCTTTTACAGTGCATAACGCCTTGCTAAACGGCGCGCGTTAGCGCATCCAGTGGAGGCCATGGTTTTGGCCGGAACGAGTTTGAGCAACATGTTATGCCACAGTACATATTATTTGTTACCTATCTTTATTGGGCTCTGGCCTACTTACTAAGTACGTAGCTATTGCAATAAATAAAACTGCAATACCTACCAGCCCCCAAACATTATCTAAGCGATGATACATTACAACCCAGCTAGTAATTAGCATTAACACTGCTATTACTTTACTTGTACGTGAGACCGCCCCTTGTTGCTCCCAATCAATAAGCAACTTACCTAAATGTGGATGAGCATATAACCAGCTATGTAAACGTTCAGAGCCCCTTGCTGCAAACCACGCTGTTAAAAGCAGAAAAGGAACCGTTGGCAAACCAGGGAAAAACATACCCAATATTGCCAGGGCTAAGAAAAAGTAGGCTAGTATTAATGCCACTAAACGCGCCATACAGCCAACCTACTATTCATCATTCTTATTTACACAATCCTCAATTACTCAGCTTAACTCAATGGCACATGTAGGGCATAACGGTAGAGCTAAAGGGCCGCAAAAACCGCAAAGCGGTTTCGCGGTCCCGACTTGAGCGATTTGTTAGGCATTTCTTTACCTTGACCTAATTGTATGAGTTACTTTTCCATCTTTGATAGTTTCGTATAGCAACCAACCACGCTCTACTGTACGAGCCTCACTCAATATATCAGGGCAATTTGAGTATTTTGCGCGAAATTTATATGTATATTCTTTTTTACTATCTAGTGGCGGCATTACAAATATAAACGCCTCTGCTTCTAGTGCTATAACAATATCTTTCAATTCTATTTGTTCACCTTTTACAGAGACAGAATGGCTTTCTAAGTCGACAATGTACTCTCGGTTCATGCATTTATCATTATCGATTACACGAACGATAAAATAACTGGTATTTAAGTTATTCCATATCTGAGTAGAAAATACTCCTATTAGGACAGCTATTATAAATATTACTGCGATCTTCATTTGTCTTTTAATGCCTAACGGTTGAGCTAAAGGGCCGCAAAAACCGCGTAGCGGTTTAGCGGTCCCGTCTTGAGCGATTTGTTATAAGCATTGCGTATGTAACTACACATAGAGGTAGATCCCATAGGCCCCAATGAAAATTATAATAACTCCAAATATAACCACATAAATTGGGTTACTAGTTAATTGCTTTTCCCCGGCGTAGCGAACAATTGGATAATTTAGATAGAATTCCTTTAGTTTTAACGCAATGATTTGTGCTCTCGAAACCAAAAATAGCCCAAATAAAAGTAAAACGATTGAGGCAACAAATTTAGCACTGATTGTCAAAATACAATTACCTTATTCAATAATGCTTATAACGTTAGAAATAAACGGCCCGAAAAAGCAACGCTTTTGAGGGTCCTAGCAGGGCTTGAAAGCCCTGCGGTTTTGATTGACTTGTTATGCATTTTTACAAGCTTTTACTGATGGTAATACAATTATTTTTAAATGATATGATTTTGATAGAATCACCCGTTTTAAGAGACTCCGTGTATTCTGCAGGAAACACAGCTTCTCTTACTTTAACTAGCCCATCGCCCAGATATTGCCCATCATCATTGAGCGCGACTCGATGCCAGATAAAAGATGAATTTGGCCACTTTAAAAGTAGCCCAGGGCCTTTAATACCCACATACCTACCTAGCGCACTAACAACGAACCTTTCATTTTCGTTTGCTATTCGGATTCCCGATACAAAGAAAATTACAATTACGGCCAAGAGAATTAAAACAATATTGTTAGTGATAAATTCCATTATTTTTTACTAATGCATAACGGTTGAGCTAAAGGGCCGCATAAACCGCGTAGCGGTTTCGCGGTCCCGACTTGAGCGATTTGTTAGAGCTGTTCATTTCCTAATGATCTGTAAAGTATTACTTGCGATAGTATTAATGGGATTATCAATGGGCAAAGAAATACGAGCATAAGCGACCAAAAACCGCTTATATATTGCCCAAGGTCTTTACCCGCAAAAAGAAAATAAAATGAAACAAAAATTACAAATACAAGATAAATTATCCCAAATGCCGATAGTAACTTATTGTTGTAAATAACATCTTTGACTGTTGGCGCGTTCTTCCCGATGTTTTTTATTGTTCTGTAATTTAAGAGAAAATATATTCCTATTGGAACAAACGCGCTCCTTGACACAATTACATTATCTTGAAATATGCCGACAACAACAAACGTGCCTACCAATAAAAACCAAGATGTTATTAAGATTTTCTGATTATTGTTCATAAGTTGCTCTAACGGTTGAGCTAAAGGGCCGCAAAAACCGCGTAGCGGTTTCGCGGTCCCGACTTGAGCGATTTGTTAGATGTTTTATTCATTATTTTCTAAAGGTACTTTACAAATACCAACCATCATAGCAAGCGGCAAAAAAACAAGAATACAAACGGTAATTGCCGTAACTACACCTAAAACAGTAGTGGTATCGAAAATATTGAAAAATGGGCCCGCAGGTAAAACAAAAAGAGCCATCCAGCCTCCAACTTTCCCCCATTTCGGGTCGAGTTTTGTATTACATTTTTGGCAGATGATACCTGTATGATCTAGCTTATAGGCAGTATGAAATATCTCGCGCTTTGATATTGATGTTCCACATACAGGGCATTGCTTTTTACAAGCCATATATTTTCCTCAAACATCTAACGGTTGAGCTAAGGGGCCGCAAAAACCGCGCAGCGGTTTCGCGGTCCCGACTTGAGCGATTTGTTAGCGGTTTTGTTGAGCATGAGCAAGCAATTCCATACAAAATGACACATATTTCTCGTTTGACTCGAAAGCATGTCGCGGAATATATAGAGCAGCACCACGATCTAGGAATACGAAAATATAGTCAGATGTCTTTTCTACCTCTTTTACATACTTCCATAAATAACGATATTGATTTTCACCTAAATACTGGAGCAAGCTATCTTTTTCAATCTTAAATTTCTGTGGCGAAAGATATAGTCCTTTTTCCTCAAAAATGAGTGGTCTCACTTTCATGTTATAAATTTTCAAACCTATAATCAGAATTATCGTACCTATAGCGATAGCCGAAAGACCATTATTAAGCTCCTGACTGTCTAAGTAGCTATATTTTTCATAATACTTTCCGATAGAAATCAAGCCAATAGTAAATAATACGCCGAATGCTACTCCAGAAAGGGTTGCTAAATAGCGCCATTTAGTTGACGCATTCAAACGCCTGCAAATATGCTTATAGGCGTTGTAGTAATCCGTTGTAGTTTGTATGAACTCGACTTCCATTGTTTTATACCGCTAACGGTTGAGCTAAGGGGCGCCGCTTTCTGGCGTCCCCGACTTGAGCGATTTGTTAGGTTTGCTTGATATAAATATAAGCATAAAGATTACAATCGCTACATCAAAGTAGAAACCAACCCAGTCAGTTCCGTAAGTAAAATTAAAACGTTGCCAAATCATTGGGAGATAAGCGACTAAAGCAATAGCACAGAAATTACGAGCAAATTCCCATTTAACCCTGTTAATTTTCAATAACCCGGCAATAACCAGAAATAAGGCACTAGCAAAAAAGGAATAATTAACAAATAGCTCACCAACTCCGCCATTAAACGCCAGAGAAAACCAAAGAAAAAGGCCTAATACAACAAGAGCTATTCCCATAATTATGCAAACCTAACGGTTGAACTCAGCCGGCGCGTTAGCGGTCGGCTGGAGTGTTTTGTTATGCCCTCTTGAGATCGGAAAATTGAGCTGCCACAGTTACTAAGGCTCCATCTTCATGAAACCATGCAAAAACCCCTGGCTCAAATTTTTGTCCTTCTTGGAAAATGATGAGGTAGTCTCCAGAGCCATTTTCACCGATAGCTAGGGCATTCTCATGAAAATTAGGCCATTCTTGGGCCGATTCAGTTTCTTTCAAAACGTGATTACAGGTACGAGAGATTAGTTTTTTCGACGACTGATCTTGTATTGGGAATAACTCCCATACCTCATCATAAGCCTCCACAGCACCACCATTGTTTTGCATCATTGAATTGCGATATGACTCAGGGAGTGTCGCTCCGATAGCTTCCTCGGTCTTCTTTAACTCGGTTTCACTCAAGGGAAACGGCATCATCTATTCCTTGATTGGGCATAACGGTT
>JGI2160J19893_10000835_pt1 | contig 10010 bp, 6 predicted proteins | sample DeeMarSeWOR28_12_FD_19893 | JGI IMG/M metagenome (IMG submission 19893)
ACAAACATACCAGTGGCAGCCTGGGCTGATATGCTCTCAATCCTGGCGGAAAGATAAAAAACCAATCCCAATTCGCCAAATATCAGGCCGTAAAAAATCATTTTGTTGCCAAAAACAAACTGCAGAGCAGTTTGGGAATTGACGGTCAGAAAAGCAGCGAGGCCGGTTAGACCCAATCCGATTGCCATCCAGTTGAAAACTTTGGCCAGAAAAACGGTTGAGGCCTCGGTTGTCGTCTGAGCAATAGCACGCTCGTTACTGGTGTAGCGGTTATACATTCCTATTCCTCCTTGTTGTTTATTCATCTGTGATATGTTTAAAAAAATAACAGCGTTCTGTAATAACGACCGCTGTTTCATTTCAATGGTGGCATAAACTTCACTTCATAACTATATATTATTTCTATAAAGAAAATAATCATATTTATAAAACTTGCAAGATCAATCGCATTTACTCCAGGAACAGACTTATGAAAATTGCAATTAGCGGCAAAGGGGGAGTCGGCAAAACTACCATTATGGCGCTTCTCGCCAACCAGTTCAAAAAAGAAGGCAAAGAAGTACTTATAATTGATGCTGACCCAAGCCCTCATATGGCAGAAACCATCGGCATTAAGGAAATTGACAAAATAAAACCCATTGCAGAAATGACTGAGCTCCTGGTTGAGCGGTCTGGAAAGGTTAAGGGTTCACCCTTTTATCAGATTAATCCACAGGTTGACGATCTGCTGCAGAAATTCATGATTGAGAAGGACGGCATACGCCTGATGGTTCTTGGAGCCATCCAGACAGCAGAGGGTGGCTGTGCCTGTCCGGAAAACACCGTGCTTAAACGAATGCTGACCAAACTGCTGCTCTCACCAACACAGGTTGTCCTTCTTGACATGGAAGCCGGTGTTGAACATCTGGGTCGTGGTACCATTGCTGGAGTCGATCATCTGTTAATCGTGGTTATACCTTCTAAATCTAGTGTGAGAACAGCGCTTAAAATAAAAAAATTAGCAGTCGATTCGGGAATCCCCAAAATTTCCTTTGTGGGAAATCTTGTCCAGGATAAGGATGATGCAGATTTTCTTAAAAAAAGTCTTGGGGAGGTTCCTGTTGCCTTATTTCCTGACTCTTCCTTAATCAGAAAAGCTGAACGCAATGACCAACCGCTGACTGAGCTTACTGAACAGATATCTGATGCACCGGATAAACTCGTGAAGTTTTTGCAGGGGGGTAATTAAAGATTTGCTGGCATATGGATACTGCCAACAACTGGCAGAGATATTGAAGACAGAAAATTTATTGTAGAATAAATCACACCGATGATCTTCAATTTTCAATGATAAATCTATCTGGCCTGCCTGCCATTTGCCAGTTTCATGATGATCTCGTTTGAATGTTCAAGCCTGTTGACAATGGTTTTGAACAGGTGCTTGGAGACATCAGGATAATTTTCAATAACCTCGAAGAGTTTGTCACCTGGAAAACGCCTGATAGTGGCACGGCCTTTTGCAATAATTGAAGCTGTCCTGGCCTCTCCTGAAATGGCGGACATTTCACCAAAATAGCTTCCAGGCTGGGTAATTTCCGCGATTTTTTTGCCGCTCTTGACTACTATCACCGCACCATGAATAAGCTCAAAGAAATCATTGTCCGTATTACCTTCTCGAATGATGAAGTCCCCATCTTCATATTTCTCCATATCCGGACTGACCAGATAGGAAGGTAGACTCATTTTCGTCAATACGGTTCGCTTTGTAGCTTCATCCAAGCTGGTTATACCTTCACGGACCTTTTGCAGAGCTGCTGAACGAAGTGGCAACATCCCTTCATTTGTTGCAGTTTTCCGCAAGCTGTCTTCCGGCACCTCGGCACTAATGGCTTTAGCTACCTCTTCAGTTACCTCCATGAGTTCAAAAAAACCGACACGCCCCTTGTAACCACCACCCCGGCAGGCTGAGCAACCGTTGGGACCATATATTTGCAGATCCGAAATTTCTTCAGAATCAAAACCGGCACCGATCAGTTCATCATCAGGATAATGACTCACTATTTTTTTGCAGTTGGTACAGAGTCTGCGGCCCAGTCGCTGGGAGAGTACCATGGTAACCGAAGAGGCTACCATATAGGACGGAATACCTATATCAACCAGACGGGCAATAGTTGCAGCACTGTCATTGGTATGCAGAGTACTGAAAACAAGGTGGCCGGTCATAGCTGCCTTGATGGCAATTTCAGCCGTTTCCATGTCTCGAATCTCACCAACCATGATAATATCCGGATCCTGACGCAGGAAGGCCTTCAGTGCCGCGGCAAAGGTCATGCCGACCTCCTGGTGTACGTTCACCTGGTTAATGCCCTTAAAGTTGAATTCAACCGGATCTTCGGCAGTCAGAATCTTATTGTCTTCTCTGTTCAGCGAGTTCAAGGCGGAATACAGGGTAACGGTTTTACCACTACCGGTGGGGCCGGTGACAAGCAACAAGCCCTGTGGTCTATACAGACACCGTTTCAGTGTCTCATATGTATGCACATCAAAACCCAGCTTGGTCAGGTCAACATTTAAAGAGCTTTGATCAAGAATACGGAGCACGACACTTTCACCAAAAAGAGTGGGCAGCGTAGAAACACGGAAGTCAACTGCTTTGTTTCTACCAAGCCTCATCTTGATTCGGCCATCCTGCGGTATGCGCCGTTCTGTAATATCGAGGTTGGCCAGGATTTTCACTCTGGCAACCAACGCGTTCTTGATGGAAAGGGGCAGATTCATGGATTTGTATAGCGAGCCGTCCAAACGATAACGAACCTGGAAATTCTTTTCAAATGGTTCAATATGAACGTCGGACACCCCATCCTTGACCGCCTTGATCAACATACCGTTGACCAGCTTGATGATCGGCGCATCAGAATAGGAGTATGACTCCATCATCCTTTCATCTTCATCCTCATCAGCACCAATTTCAAGCTCACCTGCTGCTTCAGATGCCAGGGCACCGAAGTCGTCTGCTACCTCCTCAACCGAAACCTCTTCTTCTTCATCAACCTGCTCCTCTTCCTGGTCCTTGTATAGGGCATACTCCTCATCACTTATCTGATAATGAGTCCGGTAGGCCTCGATGAGATCATTTTCCGTGGAAACGCCCACAGTCAGCTTCATCTTGACTTCAGCCTGCATAGCCTCGACTGCAGAGGTATCAGTCGGTTCAGCCATGGTGACTTTCAAAGTGTTGGTGTTTGCAGCTATGCGCAGCGGGAATGCCATGTATTTCTTGGCAATCTCGTATGGCATTATTTGCAGGGCATCTGGTTGCGGTGATTCTCTGGAGATGTTAATAGCCGGAAAGCCATGCATCCGGCTTAAAACATTAAGTATGGTCTCCGCATCAATATAATTGAGCTTGGTAAGGATACGACCCAACCGCATATTACTTTTTCTCTGGACCTTAAGAGCATGGTCCAGTTGGTGCGCAGTGATATATCCCTCTTTACGAAGCAGATCGCCGATTCGAACCTTACCGGCACCAGACTGATCCTTGACTGTACCGCTCAAACTGGACTTTCGAGCGTCCCCTACTGGTCTTCGTCCTGGTACAGGCCTTGGAGGAGCGCCTCTGAGTTGTTGTGGATTGGCCATAAAAGGTATCTAAGAATAGAGTTTAGTTTATTTTTTGCTCTTTACAAAAAATATTTACAAGGAAAACTAATTTACACCTATGTGTAATAAATTTAAACAAAAAAACAAAAAGAACAGGCTGGAGATACTAATTCCCCAGCCTGTTCTTGTATGGAAAAACTGCAATACAGAACTGTTTCTGATTAATTAAAACAACCCTGTGACCTTACCGGTATCCGTTTCAACATCAATACGTCGGAAAGCAGGATTGGAGCTGGTGCCAGGCATCAAACTTATGGTGCCGGCACAGGGGCACAGAAATTTGGCACCGGAATAAATCAACACGTCACGAATCGGCAGCCGCCATCCTTTGGGCACTCCTTTCTTCGTAGGATCATGGCTTAAGCTTAGGTGGCTCTTGACCATCATCGTCGCGTAGTCTGCGTACTTAGGATCATTTTCAAGCATTTCCGCCTTGGCATTGGCCTCAGGTGACCAGTCAACACCGTCGCCGCCATACACTTCCTTGGTAATTACTTCAACACGATCGCGAAGTTTCATTTCCAGCGGATAGAGGAATTTAAAATCGTTTTCTTCGTTGCAGGCATCGACCACTGCATCAGCGAACTCCAGGGCTCCATCGCCACCCAGTTCCCAATGCTTGGACTCGGCGCATCTGGCACCGGCTGCCTCGGCAATCCTGCGGACAACGGCGCATTCTGCATCGGTATCGGTATAGAAACGGTTGATGCAGACCACGGGGTTGATACCGGCCTTGCGGATAACGCCGATCAAGTGGACCATATTCTCGCAGCCCTTCTCGACAAGTTCCACATTCTCTTTGGTGTAAGCGTCATCCAGAGGTTTACCGGCAACAACCTTGGGGCCGCCGCCATGCATCTTCAGAGCGCGTATAGTAGCGGTCAAAACAGATACATGTGGCTTGAGACCGGAGAACCGACACTTGACATTCCAGAATTTCTCAAAACCGATATCAGCGGCAAAACCTGACTCGGTAATATTGTAATCAAAAAGTTTCAGGGCCACACGGTCGGCGATGATCGAAGACTGGCCAACAGCAATATTTGCAAAGGGACCTGCGTGGACCAGGCAGGGGTTGTACTCTGCGGTACACATCAGGGTCGGATTAACGGTGTTGCGCATGAAGGCGGCCATGGCGTTGCCCACTTCCAGGTCACGGCAGGTTACCGGCTTGCCGCTCTTGTCAAAGGCCACGGTAATGTCATTAATACGCTCTTTCAGATCTGCCAGGTCTGTGGCCACAGCCAGGATGGCCATCAACTCGGACCCCACGGCAATACCGAATTTTGACTGCATGGTAAAACCGTCATAGCGGCCGCCAAGGCCGATGATGATATTTCTGAGAGCCTGGGCGCAGAAATCAATGATCCAGCCCATCTCAACCCGGGTAGGATCAATATCGAGTCTCCGCATACCGGTCAGCCTGGCCAGCTGTTCATCATTATAATTCCGCTCATGCTGCATACGGGAGGTCAAAGCCACCATAGCCAGGTTATGGGCGTTCATGATATCGTTGATGTCACCGGTGAGCCCCAGAGAGAACTCGGTCATGGGGATCAAAAGTGAGTTGCCGCCGCCGGCCGCCGTACCCTTGACGTTCATGGTTGGACCGCCGCTTGGCTGACGCAGAGCGCCGCCAACATTCAAACCACGCTTGCCCATACCCTCCATCAAACCGCAGGAGGTGGTGCTCTTTCCTTCACCCAGAGGGGTTGGAGTAATAGCGGTAACCTCGATATATTTACCGTCCGGTTTGTCTTTCAGGCGGTCAATAATCTTCAGAAAATCAAGCTTCGCCAACCTGCCCATGGGCAGCATCTCTTCCTTCTCAAGCCCAAGCTTCTCCCGCCATTCTTCCGGAGTAGGCATGTTCTTTTCAGCAGCCTCTGATATCTGCCAGTCTGCCATTTCTACCGCGTTATAAGCCATTTCATTCCCTCCTTAGTTCTTGTAGATTTATAGTAGAAAAACAACCACCATTCCTAGCAACTTTGATGTTCGGATCCATCGATGATGGAATTCGACATCAAAGTAATAACAACAATTAAAACGAAAAAGCAAGTAGAAATACCTATACGTCTGCCTGAATTCCGCTAAAAATGGTTGGATACTTTTTCTGAAACTTGTGAAGTAGCGGGATCATGACCTCACGCATGGACGGCTCAGCACCTTTGGAAGTACGCAATTTGAAAATATGAAGCCATTCGAGAAGATTGGCAAAGGTTATTAATTCCGTTTTACAGGAATTCGGCAAAACCGTCCTGGCTGCCTGCGGCGAGGAGGTTTCCAGGAGCTTGAGATAAATCTCTTCAGTGTCCTGCATTGCCCTTTCCCAGAGTCTATACTCTTCGCTGCCCTCTTTAAAAAACATGGGCTTGATAAAGGTAACCTCACTGCCGAACTTGTCCTGACTGTAACGGCAGTAGCGTTGGCTTTCCTGCAGATAGGACACCGGCCGGTGCCTGACAATTTCATGGGTTATGGCCCGGTTCACGACGAAAAGGACAGCAACGTGGCGGTGCTTGGCAAAAAGATCGGCCGGCAAAGAATCAACAGTCTCCAGTGGAACCTTCTCCACCCGTACACCTTCCTGCTGCACCAGCCCCCTGGCTGGGAGCAGATCTTCATAAAAAAGAGGATGGCGCTTGCCGAGAAATTCAGCAATGGCTTTAACCATTTTCACAGAGGGATTTGCCTGGTAGAGTTCTCGGAATGCCCGCACACTTCCGGTTACTAGAAGTTCTTTCTTATCGACCCTGTCAATCTGTAGAAATTTGGGCAGCAGTTGAAAAAACTGGCTGGCAAAAGACTCAGAGTCATAAAGAACCTTCAGGGTAAGCGCGGCCATTTCCGTAACCGAATTATGGCCATGCTTTATAATATTCCGGATAAACGGTTCTGCTGACTCAGGACTTATCTTATCTTCGCTTTTGTAACAGATGCGGCCGCAGGCTTCAATCCTAACAGCCAGGCTCTGCGAGTCAAGATCCTCAAGGATTTCAAAATACGGGTCAATAACTTTCATCTGGTTCTCTTGCGTAAGAATTGGGTAATTAGCAAGTGCACTTGCACTGGCTGGAGCCTACCATTCCAGGATGATCGCCTTTCCAGAATGGGGAGAGTTCGCGAAGGTTTTCAATGATTGGCGGCAGTTTATCCAGGACGAAGTCAACCTCATCTTCGGTATTGTAAACACTTAAGCTGAAACGAATGGATCCATGCGCAGCAGTAAACGGCACACCCATGGCACGCAGGACATGTGAAGGCTCCAGAGAGCCAGAGGTACAGGCGGACCCGGAAGAAGCACAAATTCCGAACTTATCCAGATGCAGAAGAATCGCTTCCCCTTCAACGAATTCAAAGCTTACACTTGTGGTATTTGGCAATCTTTCGGTTTTATGACCGTTTAGCATAGAATGGGATATTTTCTCCAACAGGCCTTTCTCAAGCTTGTCGCGCATGGACCTGACGCGGCTATTCTCATCCTCCAAGCGTTCCCCTGCCAAGGCGCAGGCTTTTCCAAGACCGATAATGGCAGCAACATTTTCCGTGCCGCCACGCCGACCATGCTCCTGATGCCCCCCGATGAGAAATGGCGCAAAGGGTGTTCCACGTCGCACATAAAGTACCCCGATCCCTTTTGGCGCGTGCAGCTTGTGACCAGAAATGGAAAGGAAATCAATTGAACTGTTCTTGCTTAAATTTATGGGAATCTTGCCAACTGCCTGAACTGCATCAGTGTGGAAAAGAATGCCCCTGCTTTTGGCAATTTCAGCCATTGCCCCAATGGGAAAAATAACACCGGTCTCATTATTTGCCCACATAACGCTGACAACTGCCGTATCATCCGTAAGGCTTTCCTCGAAACGCTGCAGGTCGAGCATACCTTCCCTGTCAACCTGCAGTTGGGTTATCTTATGCTTGTGACCGGTGAGTTTATCTATGTTTTCACAGAGATTCTTGACTGCCGGATGTTCCACCCTTGTAGTGACAATATGTCTTTTTTCCGGAAATGCCTGCAGGGCGGAAAGAATTGCCGTTGAGTCACTTTCTGTGCCGCAGCTTGTAAAAATGATTTCATCCGGAGAAGCGCCGACAAGATCAGCGATTTGGGCCCTGGCATCTTTCAGGGCCTTGCCAACCTGACCGCCGAAAGTATGCATACTTGAAGGGTTTCCATACAAATCTGAAAAATACGGCAGCATGACTTCAAGCACTTCAGGAGCCACCCGGGTCGTGGCATTGTTATCCATATAGACCACATTGGTGCTCATTTCTTAACCTCCTCAACGATCAGAGTATCGAGAACCTGTTCACGCAGTTTTTTCTCAACGTAATCCTTCAATGTAGTCTGGGAAGCTACACAACTTACACAGGCCCCGCGCAGAGAAACCATGACAAAATCCCCGTCAACATCGATGAGCTCGATATCGCCGCCATCCTTGCGCAGTGCCGGGCGTATTTCTCTTTCAAGCACATCTTCAATCATTTTAATTTTTTGGATATTGGTCAATTTCTTGGGAGCCTCTGCGGTTTTGGCCTCAGCTCTTTTTTCTTTACGAACCTCCAGGATCAACTCTTCGATCCGTTCGTGGCAGTTTCCACAGCCGCCGCCCGCCTTGGTAAAATTCGTTACCTCTTCCACTGTCTTCAGGTTGCTTTCCTGAATAGCCCGTCTAATTTCCAGGTCGGTCACCCCAAAACATTCACAGACAAGCTCACCCTGGGCCATCGGGATCGGCACCCCGCGATAATTGGCAATAGCGGCTTCCAGGGCCTCGCGTCCCATAACAGAACAATGCATCTTTTCTTTGGGGAGGCCGCCAAGATATTCAGCGATATCCTCGTTGGTTATCCTTTCAGCCTCTTCCAGCGTCAATCCCTTTATCATTTCCGTTAAAGCTGAAGATGAGGCAATGGCACTGGCACAGCCGAATGTCTTAAATTTTGCATCTTCTATCTTGCCGTTATCTCCCAACTTGAAGGTAAGGGTAAGTGCATCCCCACAGGCAAGCGAACCTACTTCACCCTTGCCGCTGGGATCTCCAATATCGCCCACATTACGTGGATTAAGAAAATGATCCTTGACCTTGTCTGTATAATCCCACATAGCGATCTAAAGCTCCTAAAAAAAAATTATAAATAATAGGCCATGAAGACCTGGCACTTTGATATACCCGAACTGGAAATAACAATCGCAAAAAGTAGCAGCGATATAAAATCACAGGGCTATAATTGATTGACTGCTCACCTTAATTTTTTGATGTGCAAAAATCAACCAGTAATCATTATTAACAATTGAAGCTTTGAAAAAATGAAGAACAAAAAAAATTAAGCAAAAAGCTTCAGTCCTTAAATCGTCAACAGAAATATGTGCACTGGCAATGTCCAATTTTCACTTTCTCATATCGTCACTATTATAAAAGCCCTATTTCTGCCAGCATCCCCCTCGCTGCATCAAATAACGCAACCTGTTTCCCCCTGTCCCGGGCTTCAACATAAAATCTAACCTTCGGTTCAGTCCCGGACGGTCGTATCATAAGCCAGCTGCCGTCATCCAAAACCATCTTTCTGCCATCAATATCAATAATTTTAACAATTAATCTTTCTTCTTTTCCTACCCTGATAACTTTTCCAGCACTGTATTTTTCAAGGAGTGCAAGTTTTGCCAGCAACTCCTTTCCCCGGTTGCTGACAACTACACCATCCTTGGCCGGATAGTAAAAACCGTGCTCCTGCTGAATTTCAAGCAGATATTCTCCAAGGTTTTTACGGAGGGTCATAACCATATCAAGTCCGAGCAACAGCCCTATATATGCGTCTTTCTCTGGTGTATGACCGATTACACTTATGCCGTCTGATTCTTCAAAGTATACCAAGGCTTTACCGATCACAGGTTTAAATTCCTTGAAACCCACTTTTGATTCAAAAACCTTCTCTCCGAAATCATCTGCCAATTGATTGGCAAAATTACTCGTGGCAACTGTTTTGGCTACCATTCCGGGTAGATCTTTTTTTTCATGCAAAAAGTGGTACGCCATAGCACCAAAGAGATTCATATCGATTTCCACAGTACCGTCTGTCATTCTTATCCTGTCGCCATCAGGATCTATGACTGCTCCGAGCTTGAGGTGTTCAGGCCTTGCCGCAAGAGCGTTCATGACAGGTATCATATTGACTGATGAAGGTTCAGGTGCTACTCCGCCAAAGGTGGGATCACTTTCACCCCGCAGAATAATAATCCTGTTGTGGGATTCTCCTGGTAAGCCTCCTGTCGTCAGTTTCTCAATATGAAGCCTGCTCGCGCCATGAACACAATCCACAGCCAAAACCACCTCTTGGTCACTGACGAATCTTGATATGATACC
>JGI2160J19893_10000836_pt1 | contig 10008 bp, 6 predicted proteins | sample DeeMarSeWOR28_12_FD_19893 | JGI IMG/M metagenome (IMG submission 19893)
CCAGAAGGGGTACAGGTCGCCTCCGATGGCTCGATCACTGGTGGCGCATTTATCCCCGCCCAGGAGGAAAGGACTTTTTCTCCTCAAAAGATCACGCTCGAATCAGTGGGCATTTTGCGTGGGGTCCATTTAGCCCGTTTGAGCTTTTATCCAGCTCTGCCCTCGGGGGATTCCCTGCAACTGGTTTCTCACATAGAGGCAAAAGTAAACTTCAATGGAGTGATCCAACCCTCTTCAGCTGCCGTTGTAAATGCTGATCCCTTACTGGCCACCGTGAAATCAGCCGTAATCAATCCAGATCATCTCCAGATAGATGAATCTTTCAACGACGAAACTAATCCAGGGTTGGTGTCCCAGACCAGTGAAAATTCTACCGTTGCCATTGAGGTCTCCGAAAAGGGGCTGTCAGAAGTCACCTTCAGCGATTTGCAAGCCGCAAACTTCCCGCTCGACTCAATCAATCCTGATGATCTGCAGCTAACCAGGGATGGGAATGCGATCGCTTATCAATGGCAAGGGGATGGGGATTCGGTTTTCGAAGCCACCGAATCGTTACGCTTTTTCGCCGATCCCCAATTCAGCCGCTGGTCGTCTAAAGACACCTACCTGCTCTCTGCAGGCGCTTCCCCCGGGATGCGCATGGAGACTCGTTCTGCCGATCCAGCTGGTGTCTCTGCTGGCGTTCCCTGGGCTGAATCGCTGTTCGAAGACAATACGATCTACACTCCCGATTGCTACTGTGCGCCGATACCATTGGGTAGAGATGGCGATCGCTGGGTCTGGCACCGTTTGCAATTACCTGAGCCTTTCGCATGGACGCACAATTTTCAACTATCTGGCGTAGATCAATCCAGACCAGCCTATCTGACCCTCTGGTTGATCGGATTCACCGATCTCGAACCAGATCCGGATCATCGGGTCCAGATTGAACTCAACGGTCAAGACTTGGGTACCGTTGAATGGGACGGAAAAAACGCTTACCAGGCAGATCTGGCCATCCCAGCAAATATCCTGAACGAGGGCGAGAACACGATCACGATAACCTTGCTGGAGATCGAGGGCGTCTCGGTGGACGGAGTCTGGCTGGATGCCTTCTCAATCCGTTATCCGCTCTCAGACAGCACCTCAGCCGGAGGACAACTGGGATTCAGCGGAGAGGATACTCAACAGGCCTACACGGTCAGTATGTCATCTACTTCAGGATTGTTAGCTTACGATGTCAGCGATCCGGATAAGCCAGTCGCGCTGACACAATTTGATCCCGGGGTTGGAAATAGCGTTACCCTCGCTGATCCGGTCATTGGTGGTTCCCGGGATTACTGGCTCACTACGCCGGCTGAGATTCAGTCTCCTGTTCGTGTTCGCCAGTTAGCCCCTTCGCTTCTTGGTCAGAATTTCACCGGCGCAGAATATCTGGTCATTGCACCTGCACAGTTCATCCCCGCTTTACAAGATCTGATCGAGTTGCGCCAGCTGAATGGTCTCAAAGTTGCCGTGGAAGATACCCAGGCTATCTATGATGCCTACAGCGAAGGGCTTCCTGAGCCATCCGCGATTCGATCTTTCCTGGCGCACGCATACGCATCCTGGGGCATTCGCCCGGTTTTCGTGCTGTTGGTCGGCGATGGCACCTCTGACCCGCGCCGCTACAATCCAACTTCGTCCGAGACATATATCCCGCCTTACCTGGCTGAGGTCGATCCCTGGATCGGTGAAACGGCCGCGGACAACCTTTTTGTCGCCATCGATGGTGAAGACTCGCTGCCGGACATGCTGATCGGTAGATTGCCAGTTAACAATATCGCTGAACTGAATACCGTGGTTTCCAAGATCGTGCGCTATGAAACACAACCGGAATTCGGCATCTGGCAGCATCGCGCCACGCTCATCGCAGATAATGCTGACACCGCCGGGAATTTCCCCTTCCTCTCCGAACTTCTCCTGCAGAAGTTCCCCTCCCCACCGTTTTCGCCTCAACGCCTGTACTATTCTCCCAGTGAAGACACGGAAGAGGATTTCCGCCAGGAAGTCCAGCAGGCCTGGAATGACGGCACATCCCTACTCATGTACACTGGTCACGCCTCGATCCACCAATGGGCTGTTGAGATCTTCTTCCATTTGATTTTTATTGATGGCGATGAGGAATTCGAACATCCTGGCCTTGAGAATGACCCCAGACTTCCTGTCCTGCTCGAAATGACCTGCCTCACCGGCTCATTTCAAGTCCCTGGCCTTGAAACTTTGGACGAAGCTCTTCTGCGCCATCCCGATGGCGGTGTGGTAGCCGCCTGGGGTCCCTCCGGTTTAGGCGTATCTACCGGGCATCATTGGCTGGCGGAGGGATTTATGGAAAGCGTTTACCGCCATGAATTAAACGATATGGGCACTGCAACTTTAGCTGGAAAACTGAACCTGGTCACAGTTGGCGCCTATGCCGATTTGATTGACACTTTTACTCTCTTGGGCGATCCAGCTACGAAATTGGAGCGCTCTTACAGCTTATACATGCCATTAACACAAAATTGATCCACTGGAGGTTGAACCATGACTAGAAGAATCAAACCCACAATCCTGATAGCTATCGCAGCTGCAGTTCTTTTGTTTGCGACTGTCTATGCTCTTCCAGATAGCGTCAAAGCGGTCGAGTTGTTGGTGATCACCAACACACCCACTCCGACCCCAGACACACCGACGCCGACGAATACTCCCACCGAGCCAACTGTCGAACCCCCGACAGACACACCCACACCATCGGCGACGAGTACACCAACATCTGTTTCAACAACGCCAGATACGCCAACCCCGACGGATCCTGCGAAACCGCCAGCACCTAAAGAGCCTAAAGAGACCGAAGTCGTCTTGTTGCCTGCAACTGGCGAATACCCGATTGATCCCCAGCTGGGAATTCAATTGTTCATCGCCTTTGCGTTCTTCGCCGTCATTGGAATAGTTCTTTTCCGGGCGGTCAGGGGATCGAAAACACAAGAGTAATTGCTCTGCTCAGGAGATGCGGAACCTAGGCGCTATCATTATCCTTGCTCTCATTGGGATGGCAGCTTGGCGGGCTTCAGATCGGTACCGACCGGTCAGGGTCCCTGAAACCATAAAATCTAAAGTAGATCAAGCCATCCTTCATGGCGCGCGCCTACCTCTTCCGGTTGAGAAAGTGGCTGACACTCTCCAGGTAGATACGATTATTGTTGAGCCGGTTCCTCCTCCCGAGAAGAAGATAAGCAGTATCAAACAATCTTCAGAAGTGAAGGCCTCCACTACTGATCACCAGGAAAGTGAACCTGCCTCACGTGATTTTGATCGCGTGGTTATCCCCTCCCTGAAAGTGAATGCNAATGTGATCTCTAAATCCTATTCGCAATTAACCTGGGATCTATCTGATTTAGAGCAAGATGTCGCCGTATTGGAAGACATTCCCGATCAGCAACCAGAAAATAATATTTTGCTCGCCGGTCATATCACGGTCTACAACGGCAGCAATGGTCCCTTCCGCTACATATCGAAGCTTGAACCAGGTCAACAGGTAATTCTATATAATGACCAGTTCAAATACACGTACACAGTTCGCGATCAGGTTTTAGTCTACCCGGATGACATCTACGTTTTGCAGGATACATCCAAACCGCAATTAACCCTTATCACCTGTGCCACTTGGGATGAAGAGACTTTGAGTTATTTGCGCAGGCGCGTCATCTTCGCTGACTTGGAGCAGGTCGAATTAAACAGTAACAATAAAAAATACCAATAATTGGCTGGATCTATCCAGATTGGCACCAACATCAACGAAGCCGCCTCGCAATGAGGCGGCTTTTCTAATTCTAGCGGATGATGAAATTCTCTACTTCCAATTCTCCCCCACTCAGTTTGGCCGATTGATCCGCTTGATCGGATACTGTAAACGACCAATTTATCGTCTTCCCGTTCACAGAAACCGATACTGAATAGGTACTACCCGGAAACAGCGGATCTTTTGGGATTAATACGATGGCATCCCGAGAGCCTAAAATCGCGCGCCCCAATGACTGAGTGGCTGATTCGGGGTTCTTGTATGTTGTCTCATCGAATATACAATGTTCAAGAGGTTCACTCCCTTGCTTGAAAGAATGAGCCGTCACTTTCGGGGTCACGTCTCCAGGTCCAATTTGGATTATGATCGGCAATCCAACCGGCGTACTGTAACCAGCACAGCTGCTCAATGGACTTGGATATTCCGTGAAATGCTTTGTCAATGGCACNGTAGAACCATCTCTGGGCCAGACGATCGGATATGTAACCGAGGTTGGCAGCTCTCCTAATCCTCTTAATACGTCCAAAGTCGCCCCCATTTGAAAACCACCATCTTCCTCCCGAAAACTACCATATCCAACAGTATTGAGCTCTGGATCGAGGATACCCACACTGTGGAACGGCGCCTGCATCCATAAGTTGATTGCATCTTGATCNGAAGCCGAATGACTATGGCTGGCGACGAGATTGCTTGTTCTGGCAGCTTGGTCACCATCTTTTGTGTACCAAGGTTTATCAGGATCCTCACTATGGTCGATAACATCATTCTTAACCATATATCTGGAATGCAGCCATCCTCCATAACTCCAGTCTGTATTTCCGGAAAAAGGCGGTAATCCTGCCATATCGCGATAATAATTCAGGTATTCGAGCCATTCCATATCCCCTGTAACAGGGTCGGGAGGTCCTTCAGCTGGATCATCAAAAATAACTACAGGAATATAAATTCCCTTCGGCGTAGTAGTTCCCTCAATCCCAGGTGCGGATAATGAACCGCGAGTTCCTCCCAACAACATTAACAATGTGATCAAGCAGGAAATGAGCATCCGCATACTCTCACTTACCATCGACTTCTTTGTCCATGCCATAAAGTGCAACCTCATATCGATCAATTTTTTCCGAGCTTGAAGTACCGGACTGCAGACAAATTGAAACCCCTCGCAGCTGGACCGCCTGGAGGGGTCAAATATAAGGATTATGGCCGACCTCATTAGGCAGTCCGGCGGTCTTGCAGGCTTCTATCTACCCAATCATGGTTAGGCTTCAAGTCGACTGTTTAGATCCGTAACTTTGCGTCCTTGCCTTTCGACAAGTTTGCCTTTTCTATTGTGAGTATTGTATTGTTTATCTTGAAATCGTCAATGGTCCCTCGGTACTCCCATCCGAATTGTAAGGCTCTTCACAAAATACAAGATAGCATTTTCTTGACGGATCTCCATGCATACCTTAAAATGTGCTAACAAGAAAATAATTAAACTGCCTTGGTACCTGACCCCCCGGATGGGAAGGTTTAATGGCGAAGCCGGTGTGAGTCCGGCGCTGTCCCGCAACTGTCAGTAGGTCTCATCGGGCAATACTTGCCTCTAGGCTTACAAGCCAGGACGCCCGCCCAGGTCGTGATTTCCACTCGCTCGCGGATAGAGGGTGGGAGCACCAGCCTGATCGTGCTNCCCTGCCCCTATNCATTGCGATAGGGGCAGTTATTTTATGTTCGAGAATAGCCAACCTTATCATCGAAGGAGAAATTAATGCNAACGAAAATTCATTTCCGGACTTTCCCACTACTATCAATTTTGATTCTTTGCACGATTCTTTTCTCCGCTTGTTCGCCCCAGGTGAATTCAATAAACCAATTGCCACCGGTTGTTTCGGATGAACCATCTGATTCCTCACAATCTGAGCCAGAACCCGATCTTACCAGTACCCCGATTCCAGAACCCACTCCAGGTCCGATCGTGATCGTTGATGGGCTGGATCGGGAGACAACCCTCGACGGACCGGCTCAACGTATCGTTTCCCTTGCTCCATCCAACACAGAAATACTATTCGCCATCGGTGCCGGCGAGCAGATTGTGGCTCGAGACGAATTTTCCGATTTCCCTATCCAAGCCAGCGATCTTCCCTCGATTGGTGGAGGCTTTGGCGATTACAATCTCGAGGCTATAGTCGAACTTCAACCAGACCTGGTATTGGCAGCTGAGATCAATACACCCGAGCAGGTCAAAGCTTTAGAAGACCTGGGGTTGACCGTATTCTTTCTATCCAACCCCACGTCACTCGAAGAAATGTATCAAAATCTCATCACAGTTGCTGCACTTACCGGTCATCACGAAGATGCAGAAGATTTAGCAGAAAGCCTTCGCGATCGAGTTGCTAAAGTCGAAGAAGACATGGCATCTTTGACTAAACGACCGACGGTATTTTATGAGCTCGATGCGACCGATCCTTCCGCGCCGTGGACAGCCGGGGCAGGCACCTTCATCAACACCCTGATCGTCATGGCCGGAGGGGAGAATATCGCTTCTGACCTAGAAGGACAATATTTGCAAATTAGTGTAGAGGAGCTGCTTATTAGGGACCCGCAGGTGATTCTGCTGGGTGACGCGGCTTATGGAGTATCTCCTGAGACAGTTAAAGAACGCACTGGCTGGAGCAATATCAATGCTCTGTTAAACGAAAGAATTTATACCTTCGATGATAACTTAGTCAGCCGTCCGGGACCGCGCCTGGTGGATGGCCTGGAGCAATTAGCAATTTTGATCCATCCAGAAGTTTATGAAGAATGATGTTCTCAAATGATAAGGTCAATTCTAAGTGCTCAAAGAATTAATCTCGTGAAAAGCAGAATGGTGCGCCCCTATTTACTGAATGGATTGCTGCTGAGCATAGCGATTTTGCTCAGCGTTGGGGTGGGCGCTGTTTATATTCCACCCATCTCTGTTGCACGCTTTATTTTGGACGCATTTTCGCTGCAACCGGACAGCGGGACTCTGGCGACTATCGTCGTTCAATTGCGCTTACCGCACACAGTTCTTATCGCTTTAGCGGGCGCAGCCTTGGCGGCTAGTGGAGCTGCCTACCAGGGTTTATTCCAAAACCCTCTTGCCGATCCTTACTTGATCGGGGTCGCTTCGGGCGCAGGATTAGGGGCAGTAGTGGCTATGTCTCTCAACTGGCCGAGCAATTATCTCGGCTTCTTCTCTGTACCTATCTCCGCTTTTGTCGGGGCTGCAATAACCGTCATCCTTGTCTATAGCCTGGCAAGATTTGGGAATGTGATCTCAACCACAAATCTGATCCTGGCTGGGGTTGCGGTTGGTTCTTTTGCATCTGCTCTTACATCGTTTATTATGCTGCGCTCTACGGGCGAAGTGCGGCGGGCAATCGCCTGGTTGCTTGGCGGTTCAACTTTAAGTGGCTGGGCACCGGTGATCGCATCTCTACCCTATATTTTTTTAAGCATCGGGATTCTTATTGCAGCTGGTCATGCCTTGAATGTGCTTCAATTTGGCGACGAGCAAGCCCATCAGCTTGGTCTTCCCGTGGAACGCACCAAGATCCTGGTTATCCTGGCAGCTTCATTGGCAACCGCTACAGCGGTATCGTTCACTGGGGTGATCGGTTTTATTGGTCTCATTGTGCCCCACGTAATTCGCCTCATCTGGGGGCCGGATTACCGCAATTTGGTTCCACTCTCAATCTTAGGAGGAGCAACCACTTTATTGATCGCTGATCTATTAGCCCGCACGCTTCTTGCCCCTCAAGAGATTCCTGTTGGTGTGATTACCGCCCTGGCTGGGGCACCATTTTTTCTCTGGGTGTTAAGACGTTCTCAACGAGGAGTGTCTCAAGTTTAGAGGATATATATATGTTGCAAGTACGCTCTATTTCAGTTAATTATGGAGAGAGTGAGATCCTGCATGATGTATCGATTGAGGTTGCAGCCGGAGAAGTTGTAGCCTTAATCGGCCCCAATGGAGCCGGAAAAACAACATTGATCCGAGCGATCAGTGGCGTTCTGCCTCTCAAATCCGGGTCGGTGCATGCTGCTGGAAGCGATCTATCCAATATAACCGTCAGCCAACGCGCTCGACTCCTGGCAGTCGTACCCCAGGCCCGTAAACTGCCACCTGCCTACACCGTTAACCAGGCTGTGTTGATGGGGCGCACACCTTATCTTGGTTGGATTGGAAATCCCAGCAAAATCGATTTTGATAAAACAAAATGGGCGCTCGAACGCACTCACATAACTGAACTGGCCGAACGTCGTGTCGAAGAGCTCTCAGGGGGTGAACAGCAACTTGTCATGGTGGCGCGCGCGCTTGCTCAGGATGCTCAAGTTATCCTTCTCGATGAGCCAACTGCGCATTTGGATTTGCGGCACCAGGCAACCATACTTGAATTGGTTCGCAGGCTATCTCGCGACCGCGGATTGGCAGTCTTGATGTCACTGCATGACCTTAATTTAGTTTCTCTTTTTAGCGACCAGGTTGCACTGCTTGGTGAAGGACGCCTGCGCGCATTTGGTACCCCAAAAGAGGTCTTCAACCAAAGATATCTTTCTGATGTATACCAGGTTCCGTTACACATCATCCCTCACCCGATTTATGATACACCGCTTGTACTTTTAGATGGAAATGAACATGACTCATCCCTAATTTAATCCTTTAGGATGAGTCATTGATATCATGTCATAGATTCGTTTTGCCCAAACCGTCCCCCCCTCCACGCATTGGAAGGGGGTCCACAAGGGGGATGGAAAAAAACATGTTTTGTACTCAAGAAAACTTAAATTTGGGGTGAATCATGTTTGTCTACCAACAGCTCCTCAATAGCACAGAAAAAATCTGTAACAGAGAACGGCTTCTGCAGCCATGAAATCCATTCGCTGCTGAGCTCGGTTTGGCTCTCCTCAATCATTGGGTGACCTGTGACAAATAATATCTTCACCTGACACCTGAGGTTCTGAAGCTCGTTGTACAATGCTAATCCCCCCATTTCTGGCATTATCAGATCACTGACCAACATGTCGATCTTTTCATGATATTGTGAGTAAACTTCTAAAGCCTCTTTACCATTCTCAGCTACAAACACCTGGTACTGTTGGGCTTCGAGAAGATCTTGGATGGCGTTCAATGTACTTGGGTCATCTTCAACAACAAGAATTGTTTTCCCCCGGCCTGCCTTTGGTGTAGCAAGATGCCGATCATTCTTGTCGAGTTCTTGATTAGGTAAAGCTGGTAAGAAAACAGAAAATCTTGTCCCCTCTCCAATGCGACTTTGAACATCTATGTATCCCCCATGTTGTTTTACAATTCCATATGCTTGCGCTAATCCCAAACCCGTCCCTTTCCCAAGGGGTTTTGTAGTGAAGAAGGGTTCAAAAATGTGTGGAATCGCCTCTGCGGGTATACCTGAACCAGTATCCCCTACCGATACTGAGATCCATTCTCCCTGGGGTATGTATGGGCTGGGAGGGATATCATCTGCCCCCAACTGATAGCGTTTAATATCAAAGCTCAAAATTCCACCTTCAGGCATTGCGTCACGTGCGTTAACTGCTAAATTCATGAAGACTTGCTGCAGGTGAGTTGGATCAGCATGAACACAGTACTCGCCAGGATGATAATTTAATTCCACACGTATCGTCTCAGAAAGCACTCTTTCTAATAATCTCTCAAATTCCTTAATGAAAGGCAATAGGTCCAGGTTGGTTTGTTCCATCACTGATCGCCTGCTGAAATCCAATATTTGCCGGATTAAACTCGACGCTCGTTGCACCTGCTGCTGGATAATAGCCAATCGATCTAATCCTGAGGGAATCATGGCCAGATCTTTTCTTAACAGATCACTGTAGACCAATATTGTCGCCATGATGTTGTTGAAGTCATGAGCTATTCCTGCTGCTAACTGGCCTACCGTTGCAAGCCGATCCTGCATTTGGATCCGCACCTGGTTTTCTCGATCCTTAGTAACTTCACGCAACATCATTATCCAATGCGGGCGCTTTCCATCTAAGGCACGGATCTCAATTTCGACTACCAGGGGTTGGATTCCACCAATTGAGATTTCAGATAATTGAACCTGATTGGATTTCTCAATCAATTCTTTAATTGAATATTCCCCCAACTTGGTAAACTCATCACAATCATCATCTTTCTCGAAAAGATCCAGGATTTCCTTTCCCAATGAATTCACCACAACTGGATT
>JGI2160J19893_10000837_pt1 | contig 9999 bp, 6 predicted proteins | sample DeeMarSeWOR28_12_FD_19893 | JGI IMG/M metagenome (IMG submission 19893)
CCTTGCTGGCGGTCCTGACAATGTAACCGATCCCATCCGGTATACTCAAAGAGTTCATCATGGTGCGCAGCTTGGCCCTTTCCTCCTCATCTTCTATCTTTCTGGAAATGCCATGGCTGTCACTCCCAGGCATCAGTACCAGTGAACGCCCCGGCAGAGAAAGATAGGTTGTGACGCTTGACCCCTTGGTGCCAGCAGCCTCTTTAACAACCTGCACAAGCATTTCCTGGCCTTTTTTGATGACCTCCTGGATGTTGAGATCCTTCCAGTGCTTTTGGGCTGCCTTTTCACTGCTATAATATTCCGGGTGGATCTCGCTGAATGACAGAAAACCGTTCTTGCCCGTACCGATATCCACAAAGGCCGCCTGCAGGTTTGGCTCAATGGCACTTACACGCCCCTTGTAAATGTTGCCCTTTGTCTGTTCATGCACAACAGTGGTCACATGAAAAGACTCAACCCTGCCGTCTTCAATAATTGCAATCCTGCATTCTTCCGGTTCCTCAGCATTGATGAGCAGTTTGATGACAGGCTCTTTTTCATCCTTTTTTATGTTTTTGGGGGTTTGTGTATCCGGGCTTTTTTTCAACTGCTTTTTGGGCCTCTGTGCTTTTTTTTCAGGGTCTGACGTTTCAGCTGCCCTGGTCTTTGCTTTTGTACTTTTTCTCCTGGGCCGACCAGGTTTGCCCACTTTTTTCCGGGCTACAACTGCTCCGCTATTCTCATGGGTCTCATCCATTTTTTCAATGCTGTCAGAGCTGATTGGCAACTCTTCAGCTTCAGCATCATTTTTTTCCGTATCTGTCATAACTTTCCTTTTCAACTGGTCTATTTTCCCAAGCAGATTATCGACAAATTTATTCATTTTTTTATTTGCTATCCAATTACTGCTCTATAATATTTTTTGCCGCCATGTATTTTTACTATCAGGCAGCCGCGATTTTCCATATCCCTGAGGAGCTCTGAGGCATGCTCTACGTTCACGTTGAGAGTAGCAGCAATCTCTGAAGCTGTACAGGGGCGACGCAAGAGCATTTTATTTATTTCGTCTTCAACCTTAGCTGCAGGAATTAATTCTGATAACCCCTCTCTTCCTTTGCCTGAATCTGTTATTTCATCATCTTTGCTTCCAGCCAGAATATCTACCGGATAGTCATATTCTTTTTCAATCTCTCTCTTTATCTCTTCCATTCTCTTTCGGGTTAGTGGTTTGGCAAATGATTCAAAAGGAGGTCTGGCCACGGTATTCAGCTGCACCCTGGTGGGCCCGATCCTCTCAATCGCCTTTTGGAGTGCTCTGATATCTGCCGGTGTATCATTGATATTTTTAACGAGCAGGATCTCAAGCCAGATCTCACCGGTAAATTTACGGCTGAAATCAGCAATACCACTGATAATAGTTTCCAGGTCTGCGCTACACTTTGCCGGCCGGTTAACCCGGCGGAAACTCTCAACTCTGGCTGCGTCCAGGGATGGGATAACGATGTCAGCTGCCATCAGGTCCTCCTGCACCTCCTTCAGGTGCAGTTGGGAACCATTTGTCAATATGGCCACCGGCTTATCAGTCTTTTCCTTTATATGTCGTATAATTGTGCCTATGCCGGTATGCAGTGTCGGTTCCCCTGACGCTGTAATGGTGAATACATCAAGATCTCGCACCCGCGCCGCATCTGCTAATAACTCATCAATTTCGGCAAGTATGATCNCGGTGGGGACATGCTCGCCGCGCTCACAGGAAAGCTGCGGGGCCCTGTTAATTTCACAATATATGCAATTGAAATTGCAGGTTTTNGGCGGCAGAAGGTCAATGCCCTGTGANAGTCCCAGTCTTCTCGAATTGACCGGGCCGAATAGGTGTTTCATATAGTAACTGCATTCCTTAGTCCGGTTTCAGTTTGCTGAACCAGTGGGTTATTCTTAAAAAAATTACCGGATTACCTTACTAAAGGGGCTAAATTAATTCATACTATTACTATAATCAAGGCTATTTTGACACCATGACTAATGTACTGGCATAATAAAGGGAGAGAATGGACCTTATAGCAATATATTCATTTTTCTTGACACCCGGCATCGCTCTGCGTAGATTCCTCCACTGACAATAAGCATCAATTGAGATTACAAAATTACGTGGCTGAGTGCTCACTCAAGCCGCTGAGCAGCAAAGAATTGTCCGACATCAATATATGCGCAGTCTGAAAGGTAAAATAACCGATTAACATAATAACTGCGGAACAGGTAACTAATCATGCGAAGCGACCTTATTAAAAAAGGAATTGAAAGAGCTCCCCATCGCTCCCTCTTGAAAGCCATGGGATACACCAATGAAGAGATAAGCCGGCCTTTGATCGGCATAGCCCATGCCCACAATGAAATTATCCCCGGCCATATCCATCTGGACAAAATTCTGGATGCGGTCAAGGCCGGCATCAGGATGGCCGGCGGAACTCCCATAGCGTTCGGCACCATAGGGGTATGCGATGGTATTGCCATGAACCACACCGGCATGAAATACTCTCTGGCCAGTCGTGAGATCATTGCAGACTCTGTGGAGATAATGGCACAGGCCCATCCATTTGACGCTATGGTAATGATCCCTAACTGCGATAAGGTGACCCCGGGAATGCTCATGGCCATGCTGCGGGTAAACATCCCGGCAGTCATGGTCAGCGGCGGCCCCATGCTTACCGGCCGCTTCCAGGGTAAGGATGTCCACCTTGTCAGCGTTTTTGAGGGTGTTGGACGTGTCAAAGCACATACCATGTCGGAGGAGGAACTCTGTGAGCTTGAAGATTCCGCCTGTCCCGGCTGTGGCTCCTGTGCCGGCATGTTTACCGCCAATTCAATGAATTGCCTTACAGAGGCTATCGGTCTTGGATTGCCGGGCAACGGCACCATTCCGGCTGTTTCTTCTGCCAGAATTCGCCTGGCCAAGCATGCAGGCATGGCGGTCCTGAACCTCCTGGATAAAAATATCCGGCCCCGGGATATAGCAACGGCCAAAGCCTTTGAGAATGCCATGGCGGTTGATATGGCCCTGGGCTGCTCCACCAACACCGTTCTGCATGTCCCGGCTATTGCCAAGGAAGCCGGGGTTGAACTCACCCTTGATCTTTTCAACGCTGTAAGTGAGAAAGCACCTCATCTCTGCTCTCTTATTCCGGGCGGCCCACACAGCCTCCAGCAGCTCGATGAAGCTGGTGGTGTTCCTGCAGTTATTTATGAGTTGACAAAGAATAACATCATCCATAAAGACGTCATTACTGTAACCGGCAAAACTCTGGGAGAGAATCTTGCCAGGGTCAAAACTCATGACCATGAAATCATCCGCTCAATTGCCGACCCCTATCATGCCAAAGGCGGCATCGCTGTGCTCTACGGCAACCTGGCTCCGGACGGCGCTGTTGTCAAACAGTCTGCAGTTGCCGATGAAATGCTGGTCCATGAAGGACCGGCCAGGGTTTTCAATTCTGAAACCGAGGCACAGTCCGCTATCCTGGGTAGTAAAATCAAATCAGGAGATGTGGTTGTTATCCGCTACTGTGGTCCCAAGGGCGGACCGGGTATGCCGGAGATGCTCTCGCCCACATCGGCCATTATCGGTATGGGTTTGGGAAAAAGCGTGGCTCTCCTGACAGACGGACGTTTTTCAGGCGGCACCCAGGGCGCCTGCCTTGGTCATATTTCGCCTGAGGCTGCTGTGGGAGGACCCATCGGTCTGGTAGAGGAAGGAGACATCATAGCCATTGACATCCCGGCTAAAAAAATTGAGCTCAAGGTAGATAAGGCGGAACTTGAGCACCGTCGTCAAAAATGGCAGCCGCCAGAGCCTAAAATAACCTCCGGCTATATTGCCCGTTATGCCAAGCTTGTAACCTCCGGCAGCACAGGGGCCGTTCTCAAGGAATAAACGGCTAACCTGAAAATTATAATTGTCTGTCATTGCAAAAGGCGGGATAGACGGGTATTGCAATTAATCCGCCATCAAGCCATGCCTTGAGAAATTAACTTTTTGCAAAGCTGTCATAATTGATTGAATGAAACAGGGAGATAGGGGTTTGAAACCCGTTTTGCTATGCTGTAGACCGATTCATGTCTGTCTTACCGCTGTCTTCATCCTGATGCATCTGCCTTTTGTTGCCCATGGTGCTGAAGAGGAATCTCTTCCCTGGAAAATTTCAGCCGACCGTATCACGCACCAGCAAAAACCGGAACAGATCATTGCAGAAGGCACAGTTATTCTCCAGCAGTACAAGGAGGATACACCGACCGGTGTTGAAATCGAAGCTGACAGGATTCAGTATAATATTGATCTTAATTCTGTTGATGCTGAAGGCAACCTGTTTCTCAGGAGCACTCATGATGTGGTACAGGCCTCGGAAGCGCAGATCGATCTTGAAAAACAGGTCGGTTTTTTCAAACAGGCTTCCATATTCTGGCAGGAAACCAACGTTTCAGTCAGTGCAGATCTGATTGAAAAAACNGACNTACAATCCTACCATTTTGTCAACGGCAAACTCACCGCCTGCCCTCCTGAAAAAGATAAAGCGCCGGACTGGTCCATCTGGGGCCGGGATGTGATAATCTCCCTGGGCGANTATGCCAAACTGAAGCATGTTACTTTAAGGGTNAAGGATGTCCCGGTTTTCTATTTGCCATACCTTCCTATTTCCTTTCGGGATCAAAAGAAAAGCGGCTTCCTCTTCCCAGAGTACTCNTCATCGTCCCGNAATGGCACGGGTATTATAGCTCCTTATTTTATCAATCTTGCGCCAAGCTATGACATGACCTTGTATCCTGGGTATTATTCTGATAGAGGCCCGGTATTGGCAGGTGAATTCCGCTACATTGCCAATTTTAATTCCAGGGGAACCTTAATGTTCAACTACCTTGATGACAAACTGGAAGATACCCCGGAAGTGGACTTCAAGGCTGACGGCATCTTACGAACAAATTCAAATCGTTATTGGATAAGAGGCAAGGCAGATCATGATTTTGGCAACAGGCTGGTTGCCAAAATGGATATAGATGTTGTCTCAGACCGTGATTACCTGCAGGAGTTCAAAAAGGGTATCATCGGTTTTGATCAGAGCAACAGCGATTTTCTTAGAATTTACAACAGGGCCTTCCAGGCAGATACTGTAGATTTGCGGGAAAACACCTTGCAACTTTCAAAAGTCTGGAAAACAACCGATCTTCAGACGGAGATAAACATCATTAATGATTTACGGGACGACCCGAATGAAGTCACCCCGCCCTGGGCCATTCCCCGGATTGCCTACTCCGGACTTCTGCCTTTTCTGCAGACACCGCTTGACCTGACCTGGGGTACGGAATATGTCTATTATTGGCGGGATGAAGGGGTTGGCGCTCAGCGGGTTGACCTTTTTCCCCAATTAAACGGACCCATCTCTATTTCTCCATACCTGGAATCCTCATATCTTGCCGGAATCCGGGAAACTCTTTATTTTATCGAACCGCATGACAATTTATCCGATACAACCTGGAATAACAGGGATTTCGAACACAGGACGTTTTATAACTTCATGTTGACAGGTGCAACAACATTAAGCCGAGACTATGACATCTCCATCAAGACATATAAAACTTTTCGGCATGCCATACGACCTGAACTTTCATATTTACTTGTCCAGGGAACCGACCAGAATGATTTGCCTCTCCTTGACGATGAGGACCGAATTCTTGAAAAAAACTGGCTGCAGTATGGCTTTAACAACTATTTCCGAGCCATCCGCCTAGATGAAATTTCCCTTTTCCGTAGTAATTTCAGCTCTTTTAAAATAAACCAGGTTTATGATTTTGATGCAGATGACCATCCCTTTTCAGACTTGCACTTTGAACTCACCGTCAGGGGATTTGAAAACCTGTTTTTTCTATATGAGACGACGGTCAGTGTCTACGGGCAGGGAATTACGACCTACAGCCTCGAAACAAGTTATAAAAATAAACGCGGAGACAACCTGGCCCTTGATTACAGGTATAAACTTCACCCGGATATCGATCCTCCTTTCTTTTTTACTGAAGCTGAAGGCGAATCGCTGCACGAATTAAGGGTCAACCTGGCAAGCCGGCTGTCAACCCTTTTTTCCGTTAAGTTTAACGCAACCTATTCCCTGTCTTCGGACAGCACCGTGGATTCGACCTTTGGTCTGGTCTATCATAATCCCTGCTGGAACCTAGAATTTGCTGCCACGAGAAATACCGGGGATAACAGTTTTTATCTCTTATTCTCGCTGGCAGGAATAAGCAGTTCATTTAATTTAAGTCTGCCGGAATTTTAATTAAAAGGATTCAAGGGAGTAAGGGGATCAAAGGGAGGAAGATTAACCTATTGGAAAACTCATGAATCAACAAGCCATCACTGTCTCAATTTTTTAATTTTAGTGTGGAGATGATTGCTGACAGCTGAATGCTGAATCAAACTTTTTTAGGTACTATTTTATGAAATATTTTGATGTTTTCAACGGTGATGCGGATGGTATCTGTGCTCTGCATCAGTTCCGGCTTGCTGAACCCCGGCCGCAAGCTAAACTTGTAACAGGTGTCAAGCGTGATATCCGTCTGTTGCAGCAGCTCTCAAGTATCCATGATGCCCATATTACGGTGCTTGATATTTCCCTGGACAGCAACCGTGATGCTTTGGAGCTATTATTGGAAAGAGGGTGTGATATTCTCTATGTGGATCATCACTACGCCGGCGAGATCCCTTTGTCTGATAAACTGACAGTACATATAGATCCCAGCCCGGATACTTGCACCTCACTCATCACTGATCGTCTCCTTGGCGGGGAATACGGCTCCTGGGCAGTTGTCGGAGCCTTTGGAGACAATCTCCACACTTCTGCCCGCCAGGCTGCCGCATCACTTTCTTTGGATGAATCTGCGGTTGCCAAACTGCAGGAACTTGGTGAGCTCTTGAACTATAATGGCTACGGCCTTTCTATTACCGACCTTTTCTTTGCGCCCGGAGATCTCTACAAATCCCTCATGCCTTATACTGACCCTCTCGAATACTGGGAACATTCAGATGTCCTGTCCCGTTTACGGGAAGGCTACCAACATGATATGGACTCAGCCTTACAATACAAACCTGTCCGTATTACTCAGGCCGGCAGGATTTATGAACTACCGCCTAAACCTTGGGCCAGAAGGGTTTCAGGTGTGTTCAGCAATTTAAAAGCCCAGGAGGAACCGAGTCTGGCTCATGGTCTTCTTATCCGCAATCCAGATGGCTCTTACCGGGTAAACATCCGGGCTCCCCTTAACAACAAGCATGGTGCTGATACCATCTGCCGTGGCTTTGTTACCGGCGGCGGCAGGGAAGCGGCCGCTGGCATCAACTCTCTGCCGCAGGACCAGATGGCTCTTTTTTTCAGAAAGTTTGAAGAGATTTTTTACACTGGGAAATAATCCAAGATGAATAACTGGCGGCATGGACCAGTGAAAATTGCAATTTTGCCAACATATAAAAACTGTGGATATTTGGCAGGACCTTTTTTTTATAAAAATCCTCGCCTTAAATGTTTCTCTTTATTACAATTGTCTCCGAAAATTTAAACAACTTATCCAATCCTGCTTGAGGTGATGCGATGAAGCTACCAGAAGTAAATTACTGGATTACCAACATGCTTGAATCCTATGAAAGGGTTTCTGACCTCAACTTTACAGTGGGAAAACCGCTGCAGGTGGAAACCTCCGGCCAGTTGGCGCAGGTACCCATTGCCCCTGAAATAAATAAGTTAAGCCCTTTCCAGACCGAAGTCGCGGCCTTAAATATTATCCAGGGTAATAAACGATTGCTGGATGACCTTGCCAAACATGGTTCCTGCGACCTTTCCCATGGGCTTGCCAACAGGGCCCGCTTCAGAGTCAACGTTTTCACGCAGCAGGGCCATCTCTCCATTGTTATGCGTAAAATGGAAAACGTCATACCGACGATCCAGTCCCTCAATCTGCCTGAAGTTTTCAACAAGATGACATCTGAAATCAATGGTTTTATCATGGTCACAGGTGCTACCGGCTCCGGTAAAACTACATCATTAGCTGCCCTGTGCAACAAGATCAACAATGAAAGAACAGTGCACGTGATCACCCTCGAAGATCCGATAGAATTTGTGCATCCTCATAAAAAATGCACTTTTAACCAGAGAGAGTTGGGTAATGACTTTGATACTTTTGCCAACGGTTTGCGTGCTGCACTGCGCCAGGCTCCCAAGGTTATCCTTGTGGGTGAGATGCGTGACCGGGAAACCATGGAAATCGGCCTCACTGCTGCTGAAACAGGTCATCTTGTGATGAGTACATTACATACGGTTGATGCGGGTCAGGCCATCAATCGTATTCTCGGCTTTTTCGACCAGGATGAACAGCCGCAGATCAGAAGCCGATTAATCGATACCATCCGTTACGTTATCTGCCAGCGTTTGCTGCCCAAGGAAGGTGGCGATCGGGTTGCCGCCTTTGAGATAATGGCCAACAATCTGCGGGTCCGTGACCTGATCATGAACGGCGAGACCGAAGACAAGACCTTCTACGATGTTATCGAAGACGGTTCAGCCCAGGGCATGATGACCTTTGATCAGCATATACTTGAACTTTACGAAAATGGTCTCGTCAGCGAGGAAACCGCCAAGATTTATGCTTCTCGGAAGAGTGCCATCGGCCGCGGTCTTGACAGGATCAAGGCAGCAAGGGGTGAATCCACCACCGGTATTTCAGGCCTGGCCATGAAGAAAAAAGATATTCGCTAATATTTTTATCCGGGGTAGAAATTTTGCCAGTAATCAGAAATAAACGATCCAGGAGATTGACATGATAGATACCTGCCCGCACTGCCAGGAAGCTCTGAACCTTTCAGATACCCAAAAACGCAAAATTCAGCTTGCTCTTGACAAACTGCCGCCAGGAAATCTGCTCAAACTCGGCTGCCCTAATTGTCAGAAGCCCTTTGAGTTGAGACCCGACGGCACACTGCCGGACCAAACACTCAACAAATCGATTCCTGCCGGCGGTCCGAAAGGTGCCAAAAAAGTGAATATTACCCCACCGCCGCCACCTGATATCAGCTGGTTATCCAGCGGCCGAATGCAGGAAAAGGAAGTCATCGAGGATACCCCCATGGCTCTTATCTTGATTAGGAAGGGTCCTGGAATGGATGCTGTGCCGGAGGCATTTGAAGAGGAAGGATTTTTACCTGAATATTCGGAAAACATAGATGATGCCATTGACCGCATGCAGTTCACCCCATTTTCAGCAGTAGTAATGCACAGCCGTTTTGAGGCTGATTCCTTGAGCAGCAATGCATTCCATATTTTCATGCGGGAAATGGCGATGATCAGGCGACGCAATATCCATTACACCCTCATCGGCTCCAAGTTCAAAACCCTCTATGACCTTCAGGCTTTATCCTACAGTGCCAACCTCGTGGTCAACGATAACGACCTCGGTAGCTTCGGACTCATCCTCAAAAAATCTCTGCACGAGAACCAAAAACTCTTTGGTCCCATGGCGGAGGCCCTCATAAACCATGGCCGGATTACAAGCTCCATCTGGAAGGATATCAAGACCAAGGCTGAGCAGAAAATGAAAAGTGCGGTCCTGAAGGACCTGCTGGAAGTGAAGGTTTAGAATTTTACACGGTTGATAATTTTTTATACGGTTTCTATCTACTATTCTTGTATTTAGAGACCGCTTTATTGTGTTCCTGCAAAGTTCGCGAGAAATGATGACTTTTATCGTCTTTTGCAACAAAATAAAGATAGTCAGACTCGACCGGAAACAGAACCGCCTTTATTGCAGCATCCCCAGGGTTACTGATCGGTCCGGCAGGCAGTCCGAAGATTCTATAAGTATTGTAGATGGTGAATTGTTTCAGATCAGCGCGTGATAAAGGATTTGTATATTTTTTAAGGCCGTAACGGACTGTCGGATCAGCCTGCAGTCGCATGCCTTTTGCCAAACGATTCAAAAAAACACCGG
>JGI2160J19893_10000841_pt1 | contig 9971 bp, 8 predicted proteins | sample DeeMarSeWOR28_12_FD_19893 | JGI IMG/M metagenome (IMG submission 19893)
CACTGCTGCCTTTTCGAGGGATTCACCATAATCAACGAATCCACCCGGCAGGGCCCAACCGAATGGTTTGTTTTTTCTTTCTATTAAAACGATGCCGCCCATTGTCTCGATTATTATATCCACTGTAGGCAGTGGATTATGATAGCTCTCAAAATGGTAACCGCATTTGGGACATTCCATTTTAAAGATTCCTAGAACAGGATTAACAGCCAGAAAAATTCGCCCAGACTGAACTTACTAACATATTGTTATTAATGTGTAAACAGTCTGATTAAAGAACAATAATTAATTTTAGATATATGGAAGTTTGAGGCTCAGTCAAAACAGAGAGCCTGGATGTCCTGCCAGTTATTAACAGTCGGCAGCTTATGGNCGTTTTTATTCCAAGGCTGGTTATAGACAAGGGGTGTAATGCCCTCTTGAGCAAGTTTCANGCAGGTCTGCAGCCTGTCATCAACAAAATATTTCAGGCCCAGATCTTTTATGTAGGAAGTTTTTTTGTCGTGTTCGCCCATTGCAACCAACCTGATGTGATTAAATGTGGCAGGCTGCAGAAAATGCTTGAGCCAAAGGGCTATCGGTTCCTTCTGGGGGCGGGCGGTGACAAAGGTCAAAGGGGCTTTCTCGGCAAAGCTGTGCAGCACAGATATGGCACCTGCCATGGGCTGCAGGNCCGCATTTAAAGGGTCATCCAGCAGGCGGGTGAAAATCTCATCAATAACTNCNTGGTCCATATCAAGGCAATCAACCACCTCGAAACTGGTNATATCGTCCAANGTGATGGAGTTTAGGCCGTATTCCTCGCGGGCAATACGTATGAAAGCACCGCCTGTATCAGCAACAACGCCGTCTATATCAAAGCCTATATGGGCAGGGTCGATTTTCTTAATCATCAGGATGCTGCAGATTTTTTCCCAGAATATCAGAAGGCTTGTTCTATTTCTTTTATCTTCTGNACCAGTTCATCGTTAACAGGGGTTTGGATGCCTAATTTCCTGCCAGCGGCAATGATAGCACCGTTNATTGAGTCNATTTCGGTAGGCCGTTTGTTNTTCACGTCCTGCAGCATGGAAGAAAGGTTTTGCGCTGTTTTCCTGCATACGTCGAGAGTCATTGCCAGGGGGTCATCTAGCAATTGGATCCCAGAGGCATTAGCGACTGCTTCTCCTTCCCTGACTGCAGCTGTCATCTTATCCTGTATTGCAGCAGATTCCAACAGTTTGCCATTGGGGTAACGGTGAATGGCGGTTAAGGCGTTTATTCCAACATTGACGAGAAGTTTTGACCAGACATAGTCCATAATATTATCAACTATAACTGTTTCAATACCACCGTAGTTGAGCAGATTGCATACCTTGGCAAGAAGCAGTGACTTTGAAAAACTGACGGATCTGAGAAAGCCGACCCTGGTCAAGCCGTCGCCGGCATGGCGTACATGGCCCGGAGCTACCAGGTTNGCTCCCTGGGCAGTGACTCCGATAACGATAGAAGGAGGTTTCTGCCTATCCTTCAGCAATTCAAGGTGCCCGATACCGTTCTGCATGGTGAGAAGAAGAGTGTCATCATGGGCAAGTTGTGCTGCCAGCCGCAGGCTTGCAGCTACCTGCGGAGATTTGACACAAAGTATAATGACATCTGCAGATTTAACCTTTTTCGGATCAGCAGTTGCTTTAATTTTGCAATGTTTTTGCTGATTGGCCTCTTCTAAAACAAGACCCTGTTCGCTGAGCTTTTTGGCCCGATCCGGCCTGTGGTCCAGCAGCCAGAGGTCAGGGACAGGGATTTTTTTGTCCGACTGGTTCAACTTAATGGTGAGTGAGGCAGCAAGGAGACAACCCAGGGCGCCGGGTCCGATTATTATTACTTTCATAAAAGCAAAGATAAACTAGTGCAGAGTGTTTAAATAGGTGAAAAACAAACACGGGCTCCAATGAAAGGGAGCCCGTGAGCGGAATAAACCAGATTATTGTTTAACACTTGCTTCTTCGATAATAACTGCATAAGAGTACCCGGAGCCAAAATCCTTGTTGGCGGCAAGAACACCTTCCATGGTGATTATGTCCCAATCTGCTGCAGGCTCCTGTGAAGTGGTAACAACGAGATCGTGGGTGTTGTTTTCCTGATTTCCGGTGCCGTCCTGGAGATGGATCCAGTTGCGGCCCATAATACGCGGCGATACTTTNACCACTTTACCTCTGACCGTAACAGTTTTGCCGTTAAGCTCTGCAGCCTTGCTGAAAATCTCTTCAACAGTATAACTGCTCTCACCTGGAGCTTTGTCAACTTTGATCTCAGACAAGGGCACAATAGCTTTCTGGCTGCCGGTAGTCATGCCTGGGGCAGTAGCTGCTGCGCTTCCTGCTTCAGAGGTGAGTGCCTGGGAAAAGGATCCTGCACCCGGGTCTGCCGGCGGCGTTCCAGGAGGTTGCGAAAAGCTGCCGGCGTCTGTGCCTGCTGGCGGCATTTTCGGGGGCATCACGTCTTTACCGACAAGACCACCGGAAAAGATGATTTCAGGGAAAGTACGGTCCAGGGTTTTGCTGAAAAAATTCTGCATAACCATGCCGTCCATATAGGTTACCTCTTCACCGACCGTAACCGGTGTCTGGTTCACTGCTATCCATTTTGCACCTGTGTCTGTTTCCACGTTCAGGTAAGTGTAACCGGCAGCATCCATGGTCTCCAGCACCTTTCCTTTGACAGGTGCTGCCTGTGGTGCGGGTGCAGCGCCCATATCAGGCTGCTGCTGAGCAGTTTGTGGTGTGCTTTCCTTTTGTTCCTTGGCTTTGTCCTGGGTGCAGGCGGTTAGGCCGATAATTAAAACAATGCTGCAGCACAAAGAAATAAATTTGTACATGAAGTATCCTCCTCAGAATTTTAATGCATATGATCTGTTTTGTAAAAGTCCTCCAGGCCCAAGCAGGGCCTGTTAAAAATCATTTAGCTCAAGGTGTAGTGATTACCAAATTCAAACAGAACTCTCCTGCCAACAAATAATAAACACAATAAGAGTTTGACGNGTGAATAACAAGGGTGGCACTATAAATAATTATTCTGTCTTGAGCAAGGTGAAGTTGGCAAAATATTTGCCGGAAGAGCTGATTGTGCAAAAAATATTCAGGCAAGACGGGGGAAAACAGTATCCTCAAGGGTTCTGGCCCAGGTCTCATAACCCTCTTCGCTTAAATGAACTCCGTCTGCCTCATAATAATGACTGTTGGGACTCGAATCTTCCCCAAGAAAGAGAGGATACAGGTCCAGGTAAAGACTATTTTTATCTCGGGCAATTTCCTTTAAACGCTTGTTGACCCTGGGCACAGCTTCTCCGAGAAAGAATAATTCAATCGGCAGCAAGCTTGTCATAACAATGGTTGCCAGCGGATAATTTTTGTGCAGCAGGCCGATAATTTTTTCATAGGTAAACAGGAAACCGTAATCCTCCATTGCAATGTTATTGGTGCCGGTCATTAACATGATCAGGCTCGGAGATTCAAATCTGCTGATGATGTTTGGCAGCCGAGAGAGCAGCCCTTCTGCGGTCTCACCTGCTGAACCTAAATTATAAATCTCCTTGTCTGGAAATCGTTTCTGCCAATTGAAAAACTCGATTAACGAGTCACCGATAAAAAGGAATTGTCCGGCCATATTACTTTTTTGATGCTGAAATAAGAACCACTGCAGCCATTGGCTCCACTTTAATTTTTTTGGGGGAGGTCAAAAGAATCCCCTTTGATTCTTCCAGGATATCCATGGGAGAGGGTGCCGCAGTATCGATTATTTTGCGCCAGCTTCTGTTATTTCTCGGTTTCGGGGCTGTGAATGTTTCTGCTTTTGAAGGATGACTGTTCAGCATGATGAAAAAATCATCGTCCGGCCTGCCTTCAGCCCCCTGGCCGTCTAACAGGAATGCCAGACTTCCGGCTTCCTCAGACCAGTCCATGGTGCCTGGCTGAGAGGATTGCCACCTGATAGGATGATGGAGTTCATGGGGCAGATCCGGAAAGAAATCCGATCTCCTGAAAACAGGATGCTTTTTTCGTAAACTGATGAGAAGGCGAAAAAAACGAAAAAGATCTTTGTTTTTTTCTCTGAAACGCCAATCTATCCAATTCAAGGGGCTGTCATGGCAATAGGCGTTGTTGTTTCCTTTCTGGGTCCGGCCGAACTCATCGCCTGCAAGAATCATGGGTACTCCCTGCGACAGCATGAGAATAACGGCCAGGCTACGCATTCTCCTGGCGCGCAGCCTGTTTATTCTGATATCGTTTGTCTTGCCCTCATGGCCGCTGTTCCAGCTGATATTATGATCAAAACCGTCCCTGTTGAGTTCGCCGTTTTCAAAGTTGTGCTTGTTATTATAGCTTACCAGATCAGAAAGGGTAAAGCCGTCATGACTGGTGACAAAATTGATACTGTTATATGGTCGGCGTAGACTTTTCTGAAACAGGTCTGAACTGCCTGCTATACGCGTAGCCAGGGCTGCAACCTTGCCGCCATGACCGCACATGAAAGCCCTGACATCATCGCGGAATTTGCCATTCCATTCGGCCCAGCGGCCGCTGGTGGAAAAACTTCCCACCTGGTACAAACCTGCCGCATCCCAGGCCTCGGCTATAAGCTTTGTTTTAGAGAGAATGGGGTCCTCAGCTATCATCTCCACCATTGGCGGATTACTCAACGGTTCGCCATTCATGTCCCTGCCCAGTATTGACGCAAGATCAAAACGAAAGCCGTCAACATGCATCTCAATTACCCAGAAATGGAGGCAGGAGATAATGTGCTGCCTGACAATCGGATGATTGCAGTTGAGGGTGTTGCCGCAGCCGGAAAAATTGAGATACTCCCTCGTTACGGGATCAAGAAGATAATAGATCGAATTATCCAGACCCCTGAAGTTGAGCAGCGGGCCGTCACTGCCTCCTTCAGCAGTATGGTTGAACACAACATCCAGGATCACCTCAATCCCTGCCTTGTGCAGAGCCTTGACCATTTCTTTGAATTCCCTCACCTGGTTGCCGCCTTTATTGTCAGCGGCATAGGAAGCTTTTGGAGCGCAGAATGTTATGGGGCTGTAACCCCAGAAGTTCACAAGTTCCTGACCTGTTACAGGATTGATATTGGTATTTTCATTTTCATTGAATTCGGCAACCGGCATCAGTTCAACAGCCGTGATGCCCAGTTCCCGCAGATAGGGTATTTTTTCAATAATACCGGCGAAGGTCCCGGGACTCTTTACTTTGGCACTGGGATGCTGCGTAAAACCACGCACATGCATTTCGTAGATAATCGAGTCCTGCAAAGGAATTTGCAGGGGACGGTCATCTTCCCAGTCAAAATGATTTTCAATTACGAGACACCGTCTTTTAAAGCCGGCTTGTTTTCTGGGAGGACCATTCCATTTTTCACCGCCGCTGAGCGCCCTTGCATAAGGATCGAGAAGAAAGGCGTTGTTGTCAAAAAAATGGCCTCCTCCCTCAGGATCATGCGGTCCGCTTGTTCTGAAGCAGTACTGCAGATTATGTATTCTGGTACCCAGCAGGATATGCCAGATATCGCCTGTTTTATTATGAACCGGATCCAGTTCAATTTCACCGATGCGTCCGTCTGCAGGTGTAAAAAGGACCAACCATAGTTTTTCGCAATGCCGTGAGAAAACAGCAAAGTTAATACCTTCTGGAATAATTGTTGCACCTAGCAGCATGGGAGAGCCGGGAGTAATTTCAAAATTCCATTTTGCTGAGAGAGAAACTTTTTTCATGTCACCCCATGAGAAAACATCATGCTTTTTGTCTGGAAAAGTATTGCAATGCTAATCGATAATCCCCATCGTACTGCATGATGCGAAAGTTTTAATGGTAGTGTTATTGATTATTATCAGGCGCTATACCTGCATGCCTTTTAATGACTAAATGAATGTATTGATAAGTTCTGCTTATTGCAAGAAAACTTTTTAAGCGGAATTGAAGAAAAGGTGGCCCTATGCTTTAAATGAAGAAGGCACTGTTTTTTCGTAATTATTATTTCGTTTAATGAGTGTATCCTCCAGAGGGACTTTAGATTTATTCTGGTATACTTGTGAGTTTTTATACTGAAACAGGAAAAAAGAACTTGCCAAGAAAACCTGACAGATTATTTTGTTGAGAATTGTTCTTAATAAATCCTATTGTTTTTATAGCAGATGGACTCAATATACAGGGGAGATTTATGAGTTTTTTCAGAAAATTAGGTATAGATCCAACACAGGCTTCCATTGACTGGGAATTGCAACCGGCAGATACTTTCGGCATGTTTGAAAGTTGGGGCGGCAAGGAACGGATAAAAAGTAAAAATGAAAGGTTTTACTATTTTTATATTGATAACTGGCAGCCACCGGCCAGGCTGCTTCTTATGGAACGGGGGATTAAATACGCCAGGATCCTTGCCAGAATACAGGCCCCACAGGAAATGATTGATAGATGTATTACTGGCCAGGGCAGGTCAACCACCCTAGATGCCAGTTATGCCATTGATGATGCCATTAAGCTTTGGCTGCAGAAAAATGTCGTGGATAGTGTTGATACATCACTGGTTATTCCGATTAAGACTGAGGAAGAAGAGGACATGCGGGAAACAGGGTTGCCCGGTCCTGCGGATCCTGTGCCTGAACTGCATTTGCGAACAGTGCGGAGCAGTCCCCTTGCCTTTAAAGAAAATGAAATTGAGGATTTGGTCAGCAACTCCGGACTGTTTGAACGACGATATAACCAGAAAGGCGAGGCAGGTGGATATCTGGTGGACAATGGCGACGGATTGACGGTAACTGATCTGACGACAAAACTTATGTGGCAGCGGGGAGGAAGTGAAATAAACTCTATCCGTACCATACAGAACTGGATTGAAGAACTGAACAGGTTAAACTTTGCCGGTCATAATGACTGGCGATTGCCAACCTTTGAAGAAGCTTTGTCCCTTGCGGTAAAGAAGAAAAACAACAAAGAGTTGTACCTGCACCCCTGTTTTTCAGCAGCCCAGCCATTTGTTTTTACATCTGACAAAAGAAATCCTGGGGGGTATTGGTTTATTGATTATGCCCAGGCCCGGGTTTTTTGGGCTTCCGGGTTTAATCCGGGGGGGTTTGGGAGAGTCTGCCGCTCAATTTCTTAAGGATAACGTTGTGAAAAATCGCCTTATCATGCCTTGTGCTGCATTTTTCATAGCTGAGGAGTAGCCAATGTACCCATCATTCCAAAAAAATTACAAGCCTTGCCTATGAAGATTTTTACTTAGCCATTACTTAAGAAATTTTTTAGAATGGATTTCAATTTTTAATAAATCTTCAATCTTCACTTTTTCACATTTTCAATTTATTCCCTTGACCCCTTGAACTCACGAACTCTTCTGTTTCTCTCTGTACAACTTCCACAGCGGATCGATCCTTTTGATCCGGTCCGTGGGGAGCACATCCCAGAAAATCCGAGATTTTTGAAAAGGTGGGTCAAACACATGTATCCCGGTCTGCGTTATGGCCGCGGCTATTTGAATATCCCAGGCATCCTGGGGGAGCAGATCTGTAGAAATAAGATCTTCCCTGATTAAAGTCATAACCGACCATTCCTGCTGCAGACCTCCAAGTTCTTGGAGTAGTGCACAGCACAGGTCAAAAAAACCATTGCCGTCCCCAATTCTTCCTCCTTCTCTATCAACAGCGAGTGATCCGGTAAGCAGCAGCCCCATAGACAGTTCCGCGATATCATCGATTTTCAGCAGTTGTCCCTTTTTTGCAAGACCCCTGTAAGTTACAGCTGCAGGAACATCTTTAAAGGGGATTGAGCGGGCAGGCAGCAGGTAAAAACCTTCCCGGATGGAGGGTCCGGGCATGACAAGATTTTTGCCGTCAACAAGACAATTGATACGGGCCTGATACAATGAATTGGCCGGTGTAGCAAAGACAGTTGCAGCCTCACGATATAGTGGCAGGCCCCTGAGTTTTTGGGCGGCTTTGCCCCACGGGGCTGTAACAGTATTTTTTGCAAACGTGTTCAGCCATGCAGACCGGACGGATTCTTTGTCTGTCATAAAGATTTTACCTGATTACCGGGCAAATTTTGCGAAGAAGATCACGGCGAAATATCCGCTTTTAAACAGATACGATATATAAACAGTGTGAAAGAAGAAAGGAAATTGTGGAAAGGGTTGTTCAGTTTCTATAGTTTTTCAGTTTTCTTGCTGTCAGTGAGGACCACCAAAGCAGATTCGAGAGAAGAAGATTCTTGCTGGCTGTTTGTCTTGTTGCCATCCCGGTCCGCAACCCGCAGTTCATATTTTTTGCTGAAACCGTAGTCCACAAGCCTGGCAATATCATTCCACATGTTGCGGCTGCCAAGGAGTGCAATGATAATTTCTTCGCCGTTGCGTGAGAATTTGCCGACATATGTCTGTTTTGCGGCCCAGGTATAGCCGGTTTTGCCGCCCTGAGTGCCTGAAATCTGCCATAAGGCTTTGTTGTGGCTTCTAAGGGTCTTGCCGTAAGAAGTTTTAGTCTTAATGAGTTTCATCCTGTTGGCAAATTCCTGATGCTTCATTGCTTTGCCGAATATTGTTGCCAGATCTCTGGCAGTTGTCTGCTGCCCCTTTGCTGTTAAGCCCGAGGCTGTTTTACAGATTGTTTTATTGGCCCCCAGTTCCTCAGCCTTCCGGGTCATCAGTTTAGCAAAACCGGATTCTGAGCCGGCAATATTTTCTGCCAAAGCAACACTGGCATCGTTGGCTGATGCAAGGAGTACAGCATTAATCAGGTCGTTGGCATAGTAAGATTTATCCTTTCTGAGATATATCTTGGAACGAGGCATGCTTGCAGCCCTGTTGGAAACCGGCACCAGAGCATTATTTTTTAAATAATCCATGGCGATCAGGCTTGTTAGAACCTTGATTGTGCTGGCAGGCTGTCCGGGGCGGTCGGGATTGTGGGAGTATATTTCCTGACCGGTTTTCGCATCAAGGATAATGGCACTGCGGGCAGAAAGTTTATTGCGGAAGGAACTGTCTGAAATCTTGGCCAAAAAGACAGGTCTTCTTTTGGTGTCAGGAGCCCTTATCAGGAGAACGGGGTCGCTGGACGGGCGAGGTTGGTATGACGCAATGATCTGCTGCCGCACTTCGGCAAGCAAATCTGCTTCGGGTGAGATTTTATGATCAGTCTTGAGTATTGTCGGGCCGGAGGCGGACGGACCTCTATCGGCAGATTGCCCAGCAAGAGGACAAGACAAGGCAAGAAGCAGTAAGCTTATAAGTAAGGCTGCTGATTTTCGCATGTAGTGGTAAGTAGCCTGCTAACTCGATAGAGTTATAAGAAAAAAATCTCCTCTCTCCGAGCACTATGGTGAATGGTGTGTGAATAAAAGTCAAGTTCTTTTTTAACTTTTTATTTCAAGTCTTTGAAATATGGTTATTTTAGACGCATCAATATATACAATATATTGTGGCAATGCGTACTGCATGTCCCAATATATTGCGGCATGATGGGGAATTAAAAAAATAATGATTACGGCGTGTTATTATGCAAATAGTATAAATTGAAAAAATTATTTCAGGGTATTCTGATCATTCTTCTCCGGAGTTTACTATCTGCCGAACCTGCAGGGTTACACTCCGGAAATCGATCTTGCCGCTGCCCATCTTGGGTAATTCCTCTAACACGGTAAATATCTTTGGCAGAGCAATCTTTGGCAATTCAGCTGCCATTTTTTTAACGATTTTCTTTTCATTTACCGGTGCGGTAACCGCTGCAACTATGCGGGCACCCTTGACGGCATCAGGCACGTCAACTACACAGCAGAGTACATCTTCCGGCAAATGTTTTTCCAAGGTATTTTCAACCCTGATGAGCGACACCATTTCGCCGCCAATCTTTACAAAACGCTTCAGGCGGCCCACATGCCAGAGATAGCCGTCTTCATCCAGGTTGCCCATGTCGCCGGTATCGTACCAGCCCC
>JGI2160J19893_10000845_pt1 | contig 9935 bp, 6 predicted proteins | sample DeeMarSeWOR28_12_FD_19893 | JGI IMG/M metagenome (IMG submission 19893)
GTTAGCTATGCTCTGTTTGGTAGCCTCAACTTGGGCAGTAGCAACTGACTCATCAGAGCTGATCTCCCCGCTGGCAGCAGCGGTGGCTGTTTGTAAGACCGATTCACCTAATGCCTGGGCTGTGGCTTCAACATTGGATTGAGTCGAGCTGCTGAAGTTGCATGCCAGTGCAATAACGAGCAGCAGGAAAAGGGCAAGGGATAACTTGGTAAATCTTTTAGCGTCCATCTCTGACTCTCTGCAGGATCAGTATTCCGGCGATGAATATGGAAATGATGACGAGCATGGCGAACCAGGTTTCGAGAATTTTATACCGGAATATAGCCTCATCACTCTTATCCATAAATGACCACCCAACTACGTCCCTGAACTGATTGATGGTGTTCTCGGCCGGTTCAACCGCCGATGCTCTGGCGATATTCCATTCAGCCAGCGACTCTTGATATGCAATGGACTCAGCCTTGAATACATCTGCATCTGCCTGGTACGCATCGACCTCTTGCTTATATCCTGCTTGTATTTCCTGTACTTCAGCCTCCCAAACCTCCAGTTCATCGAAGAATTCAGCCATAGCGATAGAATCGGACTGATCTTCAGGTTGGACCGGACGCTCTGGAAGTACCGGCTCAGGAGGGGGATCGCCTAGGGGGGGAGGCTCAACGGGAGATGGTTCATCTATCGCCGCGTTGTAGAATTTGCCAATACCCGGAAAGCTGCAAGATTCTGGATCAAGCACGCTTACCCCCATACATTGGCAATTATTTGCTTCTTTATCCTCGATGGTCATCGCCTTCTGGGCTTCTTCTGGTAAGGACCAACAGATATCCCCGGCTACATCTGAGGTTACGCCTGTTATCCCCATCAGTGCTTTAAAGGCCCAATGGGTTGAAGTGGGAGCACTGATATATTGTGGTACGGGAATCAGAGCGCCATTCAAGATCATCTGTGGCAAGATCAACAATATAACAAACAAGGGGGCAGCGTTGGCATTGGGAGACAATGCTGAGGCAAATAAACCCAACATCATACCGGCAGTCGTTGCCAGCACCAAGGTGATGTAAACCATGATTATCTCAGCCGCGCCACCTGGGACTTCGAATGCCAAGTATCGCACGATTAAATATGCACCAGCTTGGTAAAAGGCTAATATAACAGCCACCCATACTTTCGAAAGCACATAGGGCAGGATCTTCAAATTGACCAGGCGTTCTCTCTTGTAGATGTCACGCTCCTTGACGAATTCTCTCATCTGCGAGAGAGCTCCGACCAATACGCCATAGACGGTCAATATAAAGATCGTTGTGATGACATCAGCCATATTGCCAGTGACCGGATTATATGGATCACTTCCGATAGCAAATGATAGGACGACGTCCAGCAAACCCACCAGGGGAGCTGCAACGAGCATGAGGATCAGGCTAAACCGATCGCGGGTCAGAATTTTCAAATTACGCGAGGAGAAGATCAAAAACTGGTGAAATGATGAAGCAGTCCTTTTAGACTTGGTTTTTGAGGTCGTGGGATCAGGTGTCATTGATTCCAGCGACTTGCGTTCATACTCGAGGGGTTGCACAATATATTTTTGAAAGGCATCATGCTTTTTATAGCGTTGAGCCCAATCTTCAGCAGTCCCTCGACTGGGATCGTCCAGAATGGCATAGATCTCATCGAATTCAATCTGACCGGAGCGACGTTCGCGTTCAGATCGATATTGATCAAAATATTGCAGGGCTTCTTCTGGAGGGCCGAACCAGGCGAGATACCCACCACGCGAGAGAAATATGACTTTGTCAGCCAGCATGACATTCTTTGTGGCGTGGGTGATCAAGACGATCGTGCGTCCCTGGTCGGCCAGCTGCCGCATAAGCTGCATCAATGCGGTCTCTGTACCTGGATCGAGGCCGGAGGTGGGTTCATCCAGGTAGAATAATCCCGGTTTAGTGAGCAGCTCCACCCCAATTGAGACACGTTTCTGTTGACCACCGCTCAAACCACTGATCTGAACGTCACGGCGGTGGGTGAGATCGAGATCGTCGAGCACTTCCATAATGCGTTGATGACGTTCTTCTTTGGTTGTATCAGTCGGCATGCGCAGCCTGGCCGCGTAATCGAGTGCCTGGTAAACGGTCAATTCCATGTGGATGATATCTCGCTGGGGGACATACCCGATTTCACTGCGGATGGCATCAAAATTGCGGTAGATATCAACCCCGTTCACTATCACACGCCCATCTGTGGCAGGGCGGTATCCGGCGATCGCATCCACCAGGGTCGATTTACCTCCACCACTTTGGCCGACAACAACAACAAATTCGCGTGGTTGAAAAGATAATGATATATCCTGGAGGATATTCAAGTCTTTTCTGACCCATTTGTTCAATCCAAACATGTCGACACGCAGCCCTTGGATGTCGCTGTATTGGGTCAGTTGATTCTGGCCAACAACAAACCGGTATGGCCCGATGCGTATTGTCTCATCTGACTGCAACCAGGTTTCTCCCTCAACCCGTTGGTCATTAACGAATGTGCCATTAGCACTGCGTAAATCTTGCAAACGGAATCGAGTTCCGATGCGTTCGACCTGGGCGTGGAAGCGGGACACTGTTGGTGCATCCAGGACGACGTCGTTCTCCGGATCGCGACCAATTTGGATGCTGGTTTTTTCAGCGAATATTATCGGTTCTGGAGGGGCGGTGACGACTTCACCGGGAACCTCATAAACCAGGCTGACCATCATCCCGGGATCGAGCCCACCAATGCGTAAAATTTCTCCACTCTGTAGAATGCGAGGTTCTGTTATTGGTCGTCCGTTGAGATAAACAGGATTCGTGGCAACCGGGAGAACTTCTATTTGATAATTGTCGCCAACTTTATCTAAGACCGCATGATAGCGTGACACTATCTTGGAAGAGATCGTGATGTCATTATCATCAGCTCGCCCGATGGATATCTTCGGTTTTTCAAGTATTTGAGTTTGAGGGTTATCGCCAGCGATAGTGATGACCAGTCTGGCAGGTCCTTCTAAATCGGTTAATAATGGTTCTTCCCCAATCAGAGTCTCTGCGACGGCCGAAGGTTGCGCCTTTTCTTGTGGTGGTGGTCCTTCGAATGTTAGTTCAACTGCTTGGCCGAAGCGAATCTTGTCTCCCGATTTGAGTGCAGTTGTTATACCAATCCTTTGACCATTGACGAATGTTCCGTTGCTGCTGCCCAGATCCTCGATCGTATAACTATCCCCTTGTCGGATTAATCGCGCATGACGGCGAGAGATTGCTGGAGTAGATAGCAGGATGTCCACGCCAGATTCGCGCCCGACTACGATCTCCGGGTTTGATAACTCAAACTCCTGGTCTGCTTCTGCACCATCCTTGAGGATCAGTTTAAACATTGGTCTGGAATCAATAGCCATTTCCCTCCTTCCTGGCCATGAGAACTACTTTGGGATGTCGTTCTTTTGGTATAGGAGTAATTAGATAATTAGGATTATACTTGTATGGCTTAAATGGTGTCAAGAAAAGGGGTGGTGATTTTCGGGTTAATTGTGTGATTAGTCACCGAATAGGGGCAATTGGATAATATAATCTTGATAGGCAACAGTTTACCGAATTTAAATAATATTCAGTATTGATATTGATCATCCTGATTACATCAGAAAAATAATGGCTTCCACCTGGAATTTTCCGCCCGAAGAACTACAATTAAACCGAGGTGAAATACACATCTGGCGGATCTGGTTGGATATTCCACCTCGCGAGTTCGAAGCCCTTCAGATTGCTCTTTCCAAGTCTGAAATGGAACGGGCAGAGAAATTTCACTTTCAAAAAGATCGAAATAAATTCCTGGCTGCGCATAGTTATACGAGATGGATTTTGGGTAGATATCTCCAACTGCCTCCTGAACAGATCCTCTATAAATTCAACGAACATGGCAAGCCGGAATTAGACCACGGAGATAATATTGGTTCTTTCAGGTTTAACTTATCACATTCGGATTCCATAGGCTTGTTAGCTGTCACCAACAAGATGCGGCTTGGTGTGGATGTTGAGCGGATCATGCATAAAGATAATATCGAAGAAATCGCTCAACGATTCTTTTCCGCAGGGGAGGTGGAGCAACTCCTTGCCCAACCTGCATCCCAGCGTGTTGAGGCTTTTTTTCGCTGCTGGACGCGAAAAGAAGCTTACATCAAGGCTATCGGCGGGGGCATGTCGATTCCATTAAACCAATTCGAGGTCACATTTGTCTCTGGAGTTCCCCCTCAAATCATTCAAATCGGTGGTGACAGGAGTGAGGCTGCACGTTGGGCGTTGCACCACATTCATCCGGGCGAAGAGTATGTCGGTGCACTCGCTGTAGAAGGACAAGCCATTGAATTGAAATTCTTTCAATCGTCAGGTTGGCCATAATCATAATCCGTAAACTTGGCGAGGGGCCAACTGGTCTGGATATTGATCAATAAGTTCTCGACGGATTGAATAACAACAGTGACAGGCATCGACATATTCCCTATCGGGTTGGATGGCCAGGTTCTGGATCAACTTTGAAGGTCCACCATCAAGAAGAGATTGCAAGATCACATGTCTCCTGCTATCGAATTCTTCAATGAGATAGTGCAGCGGTCGTTCCCAGGCGTTTCCAATGGCTATCCCTGGGCAAACTTGCACGTATCCGTAGGCATCGATATAGTATTGGTCGGATTGGTCCAGGTCACCAATTGGACAACGATTGAATGAATTCCAACTTGAAGATTGAATGAATTCCAACTTGAAGAAGGTAGATCTTCCCGCATGGTTTCGGCAGCTCGACCTGTGAACATAAGCCGCGGTTCCAAAACTTCCACAGCGGAATTGGTATTCTCAATATCAAGTATTCCCATTTCTGGTTGAGATATGTAAGCCCATTTGGTCGCAATGTTCAATTTTTGTGCCGCTTCCAGAGCTCGTTTAGCAGGCGAAGATCCAGGATCCTTATAGTGAAGAAAGTCATTACTGATGCATATTTCACTGATACCCATATCTGCAAGTGGTCTGAGATAACGGATACCTGTATCGACGGACCTGGCAAAATATCCGTTTGTCTCCACACCTACCTTGAAGCCGCGTTGGCGAGCATAGTTCACAGCTTTTAAAAGTAAGGGATATTGTGTGAATGGTTCACCTCCCCCAAAGTAGATTAATCCGAGATTCGTCAAATTTCGAGATTCGTTCAGAATACGTGAAATCTGGCTTAAAGAGATTTTTCCCGCAGCACGTGGACCGCTGAAAACATAGCAGTGTTTGCATCTTAAAGAACAAGTATAGGTTAACAGAATATGAAGATTAGACAACTTCATCTTCTTATAAATCAAATTCACCCCGACAAAATTTTTGAATTTATCAGCAGTACCAGCTGAAAAATTCATTCATTGACACACTACGATTCTACACTAATATTTTCTCCAGGCAATCCATTGATTTGACATGATGAGAGTTTGCCATTTATCGGAAACATTCTGATGTATCATGCATTTAGTAAACATTAGATTAAAGCCGCGGAGTAGGTGAATACCTTTATTGAAGTTAAGAATAATCCTGATGCTCATTGTTGCTTCTAGAGAAATCAAAAGGGAGTGACCAATTTATCAGGTCGGTGATAATGGCTGTCTTTTTATAAACATGTGAGGGTATGGCAAATTTGTTAATATCGGATATTAATGTAAATTCTAAAATTAAGGACTAGAATAGTACAATTTGCCGTGCAGAATAAAAATATTTTGAGCTCTGATTATCAATAGGTATTGTTCGTAAATGACCATCAAGATTTTGTCGTTGAGCGATAAACAAGTTGATTTTATCTACAGTTCCGGGGTTAAAACCCGTTTTGCGGATGTTAATCTAATCCTGGGATGTGGAGATCTGACATATTATTACCTGGAATATGTGGTAAGCATGCTCAATATACCCCTCTATTTCGTGCGCGGCAACCATTCTAACCTCGTCGAACACACCATATCAGGACCCAAGACGGGCCCCCATGGCGGAACAGATCTTCACCTAAGAGTGGTTAACCATAAAGGATTGATCCTGGCTGGAGTTGAAGGCAGCTTAAAGTATAGAGAGGGCCCATTCCAATATACCCAATCCCAGATGTGGGTGCATATTATGCTCTTAGTCCCAAAATTGTTGAGAAACAAGACTATTTATGGTCGCTATCTCGACGTTTTCATCAGCCATGCACCTCCTTGGGGTATTCATGACAAGCAGGATCTACCCCACCAGGGAATCAAAGCCTTTCGCTGGTTATTGGAGAAATTCCGTCCAAAGTACCATTTTCATGGTCATATCCATATTTATCGCCAGGACGAGCAAACGGTAACCAAGTTTAAATCCACAAATGTGATCAATACATATGGATTTGCAGAAACTGAGATTGATAGGAAAGAAATCAATAGCCGCCGTTAGGATGGGTTAGAGGTGTATCTAAACGAACGCAATGTGATTTTTTACTAAATTGGAAGAACATGTATGAGCACAAAACAACAAGCACAGGATGATTTCGAACGCGCATATATCAAGGGGTTTTGGCGTAAGGTAACCAGCTGGTTAACTGGTGAAAGCAACGAACTGCTGCCTTTCAATGCGGTTAGAGAGAGTATTCCGCTCAAAGGCCAGCATTATGTTGGTCTTCAACAGGTGCCGATCAATCAAGTTGTAGGAAGCCTGGGTCGTTATCGGGATTTTGATCGTGCCTTTCTCCCCCTTCAGGTACGCACGAAAAGTCGTTGGGTAAGCGTTGATTCAGCTCATTATGATGATGTCACCTTGCCACCAGTCGATTTGTACAAGATGGGCGAGGTTTATTTTGTTAAAGACGGCAATCACCGGGTATCGGTAGCCCGGGACAGGGGGCAGGAATTCATTGATGCCTATGTAACAGAGTTGGAAGTACCAGTCCCTCTCTCTCCGGATTTAGAAATTAGCGATTTGGAGCTCAAAGGCGAATATGCAGATTTCCTTGATTATACAAATCTTCTGAAAATTCGCCCCGAAGCGCAAATTGAATTCACACTGCCTGGTGAATATGAGCGATTACTTGAACATATCAGCGTTCATCGCTGGTATCTGGGAGAAGACCGGGATAATGAAGTTTCGTATGAAGAAGCAGTTGCATCCTGGTTCGATAACATATATCTGCCTCTCGTGAGTGTGATCAGGGAATTTGAACTGGTTGAAAGCTTTCGAGGCCGGACGGAGGCGGATCTTTACCTGTGGGTGAGTGAGTATGAGTGGTACCTCCGGGGTGCCTATCGGAAAGAATTCTCTTTTGAAGAAGCTACTCGTCAATTTCAACAACAATGTGTTGAATGGCCAACGAGTAAGCTGATCAGGAGATTAAAGAAAGCCGCCTGGGTGGATAATTTGATCCTGGATCAGGAGCGTGAGGAATTCCAGGCCAGAACCCACTTGAGTGAAATGCGACCCGAGACACAAATTACCCTTACAACACCCGGCTTATACCACAATCTACTTGAACAGATCGATGTCCATCGTTATTATCTTGGAGAACAGATTGAAGAAGAAGTTCCTAATGAACAGGCAGTGGTTTCCTGGCATGATAATGTGTATTCACCGCTGGTACACTTAATCCGAGAACAAAATATCCTTGAGGAATTTCCCGGACGTACAGAGACTGACCTCTACCTATGGATTTTGGAGCATCAAGGTTATCTCGAGCGAGCATTTGAGCAGGATGTGCCAGTTGAAGTCGCTATTGATCATTTTACGGAGGAAAAGTCAACAGGTAAAGCGAAACATGAGAGCAAGAAATCCGGGGCAAGTAATAATTAACTCCCTTATTCCTCTTAATTGCTCACCCTCCTGAATAGGGTGTATACTTCCAATATTATGGTATCAATGACGAACCGAAACACACCCCTCAAATGGGGTTTGATCAGCACAGCGCGCATCAACCGCGCACTTATAAAACCCCTACGCGCATCGGATCGGAATATGCTTGTAGGTGTCGCAAGCCGTTCCGATGATAAGGCTCAAAGTTATGCTGCTCGGTGGGAGATCCCGCGCGCATTTGGCAGCTACCAGGCCATGCTGGATGATCCAGAGATCGATGTGATCTACAACTCGCTGCCCAATCACTTACACGCAGAATGGACGATAAAGGCACTCCAGGCCGGGAAACACGTGCTGTGCGAGAAACCGCTGGCATTATCCTTTGCTGAGGTCGACGCAATGCAAGCAGCGGCAGAAGAGACTGGGAATGTGCTGGCAGAAGCTTTCATGTACCGCCACCATCCGCAGACTCTGAGGGTGAAAGAGCTCGTTGACTCAGGTGCTATTGGAGAAGTCAGGGTAATTAAAGGGGCCTTCACTTTCAACCTGACCAATCCCGATGATGTTCGTTTGAATCCCAAGATGGGCGGTGGCAGCGTGTGGGATGTGGGCTGCTACCCGATCAGCTATGCCAGATACATCCTGGGAAGTGAACCACTTGAAGCCTTCGGCTGGCAGAAGACAGGAGAATCTGGAGTGGATGAGGTTTTCGCAGGGCAATTACGTTTTGCAGAGAATGTTCTCGTCCAGTTTGATTGTGGTTTCCGCAGTCAGTTCAGAGCAAGGATTCTCGTTGTAGGCAGTGATACAACTTTATCTGTGTCCACTCCTTTCAAACCGGAAACAAATGAAGAAATAAAAATCTTCAGAGATGATGAGGTCCAAACAATTGAGATTCCAGGCCAGGAACTTTACATTGGTGAAGTTGAAGACATTGCCGATGCCATTCTTTTGGGAAAGCCAACAAGGATCAGCATAGAAGATAGCCGCAATAATGTAGCTGCAATATTGGCTTTATTGCAGTCCGCTCGAGAGGGCACACCAATCAGGATTCAATGATCTGACCTTGAAATAGATCAGTTCTTGAAATTACAATCAAAACATAAATTATTTTATCCACCAGGTATATATGAGCGAATTTTATCAAGTAGAAGCAGATCTCGTTTTAACTGAATTAGAAACCAACCCTAAGCAGGGGTTAAGTCAAGATGAGGCCGCGCGCCGATTGGAAATTCATGGCCTGAATGAATTAGTGGAGACTGATAAAAAGAGTCCCTGGAAAATCTTGTGGGAACAAATGACATCCATCATGGTAGTGATTTTGCTCATTGCCGCCCTCATCTCCCTAGGACTTCAAGAGTATTTGGATGCGATCGTAATCACCGCTATCATTCTGATCAATGCTGCCATTGGATTCCAGCAAGAATACAAGGCGGAAGAGGCCATGTCAGCTTTAAAGAAGCTGTCCGTGCCAACCGTCAAAGTTCGCCGGGGTGGTCACATCAAAGAGATCTCAGCGACTGAATTGGTGCCAGGTGATGTGATCTTGTTGGAAGCCGGCAATGTGATCCCAGCGGATTGTCGGCTAGTGGAGAGCACAAATTTGCGGATTGAAGAGGCGGCATTGACTGGCGAGTCGGTACCAGTAGAAAAGGACGCCAGCTTCGTGGCAGAATCCGATTTGCCACTTGGCGATCGGGTTAACATGGCTTATTTGGGAACCATTGTCACTTACGGAAGGTCAACTGCCGTGGTGGTTGATACCGGGATGAATACTGAGTTAGGAAATATTGCTACCCTTATCCAGACTACAGCTGGGGATTTAACTCCGCTTCAAAAAAGGATCAATCAGCTCAGCAAGGGTCTTGCTGTGGCGGCAGTGGCGCTCGTTGCTCTGGTATTCCTGATCGGTATCTTCCGAGGGGAATCGTTCGAGCTGATGCTATTAACCGGTATCAGTATGGCAGTGGCTGCAGTTCCCGAAGGATTACCTGCTGTCGTGACGATTGCCTTAGCATTGGGTGCTCAAAGAATGCTCAAAAGGCGGTCTCTCATTCGAAAGCTGCCTGCAGTTGAAACCCTGGGATCCGTGACGGTGATCTGCTCGGA